>ENA-OSEO01000056-OSEO01000056.1-sediment-metagenome-genome-assembly--contig:-NODE-56-length-289181-cov-8.684373_pt1 | contig 289181 bp, 268 predicted proteins | sample MGYA00237883_ERZ534232 | MGnify/ENA metagenome assembly ERZ534232
CATTTCATCTGCTTCTGTCCTCTGAACAGGACATTTTAACTTTGCTGAAATAGGACATTACTACTTTGCCACTACAAATTTTATTTTCTTCCTTGACAAGGAACTCTGGCGTGATAAAATTGCGCCTAATATGTTCTTAAAACGTGTACGAATCAATGCTCGACGACCGCAAACCCCTTCTTGCCAAGAAGGATGGGAGCTTTTGATTTGTCGAAAGGAATCCGTACACTAGTGGAATAGAACGCCACAGGGAATTCTGAACAGCTCTCCTTCTTGGAGGGCTGTTTTTTTTGCCTGCTGGTTACTTATCTAAAAATGAATGAAATTTAAGGAGAAATCAAAATGAGTACTGTAAATTGTGTGGAATGTGAAGCGGAAATCACTCTGGAAGATGGCACCGAAGTCGGTGAAATTCTAGTTTGCCCGGATTGCGGCGTAGATTTGGAAGTTACCTCGCTGAACCCGGCCGCTTTGGAGTTAGCCCCCATGGAGCAGGAAGACTGGGGCGAATAGCCTCAACCTGTTGATATCCCATGATTGGTAAACCCCATATCGGTGTCCTTTTTTCCCGCGTAAGGGTAGAAGAAAAATGGATCTTCTCCGCGCTGGAAAAGCGGGCTGTGGATTATGAACGGTTGGATGACCGCACGATTTCATTTGACCTGGAACAACCCCAGCCCTGGCAGGCTTTTGATGCAGTGTTAGAACGCAGTATCAGCTTTACCAGCGGGTTGAACGCTACCCGATTGCTGAATGCTTTCGGCGTCCCAACCGTAAACAGCGCGGCAGTGGCCGAAGTTTGCGGAGACAAGCTGGTCACCTCGGCCCGATTAGCGCAAGCCGGTGTGCCCCAGCCGCATGTGATGACCGCTTTCACTTCAGAAGCTGCCCTTGAGGCCATCGAAACCATGGGGTACCCGGTAGTGCTCAAGCCGGTAGTCGGCTCGTGGGGCCGGCTGTTGGCCAAGGTCAATGACCGCGACGCAGCGGAGGCTGTGTTGGAGCATAAAGCTACGCTTGGCTCCACCCAGCATTCGGTCTTTTACATTCAGGAATACATTCAAAAACCCGAACGCGATATCCGCGCCGCGGTGATCGGCGACCGTGTCATCACGGCCATCTACCGTAAATCAGAACATTGGATCACCAACACTGCCCGCGGCGGTGAGGGTGAAATCTGTCCGCTCACGCCGGAAATCGAAGATCTGTGTCTGAGAGCGGCCAACGCAGTCGGCGGAGGTGTGCTGGCTGTGGATCTGGTGGAACATCCCCAAAAGGGGTTGCTGGTGAATGAAGTTAACCACACCATGGAATTTCATTCTCTGCAGCCCACCAGCGGAGTGGATATTGCCGGTGAGATTGTGGAATATGTGCTAAAAACAGCCAATTCCGCCCAACATTCAACTCAAATTGAGGAGCAGGTATGCTAAATGTAAGTATTATTGGTGGGTCCGGGTACGGCGGCGGGGAACTCTTGCGGCTGCTGCTGGGGCATCCCCAGGTTCAAGTCCAACAGGTTACTTCCCGCGCGCATCTGGGTGAATTTGTTTATCAGGTACATCCCAATTTACGCAAACGCACCACATTGAAATTTTGTGATCCCGCCCAGGTGGAACCCGCCGATATCCTGTTTCTGGCTTTGCCGCACGGTCAGGTGCAAACGCAGATTGACCATTACGCCGAACTGGCCCCCAAGATTATTGACCTCTCCGCCGATTTCCGCTTGAAGGACCCGGCCTTATATGAAAAATGGTACGGCCAATCGCATGCGGCGCCGCAATGGCTGGACAAATTCGTTTACGGCTTGCCGGAAATCCACCGCGCCGAAATTGCCGGCGCCAGTTACATCAGCGGGGTTGGCTGTAATGCCACCGCAAGCAACCTGGCGCTGCTGCCGCTGGTGAGCGCGGATCTGATCGATAAGAACGCTCCGGTTTATATTGAGATTAAAGTCGGTTCTTCCGAATCCGGCGCGGCCGGTAACGCCGGTTCGCTGCACGCCGAACGGGCCAACGTCATCCGCACCTTTTCATCCTTCGGCCACCGCCACACTGCCGAGGTCATTCAGGAAAGCGGATTGAACGACGTGTCCCTTACCATGACAGCGGTCGATTTAGTGCGCGGCGCCCTGGCGACAGTGCACACCAAGGCTAAGGAAGGTATCGCCACCAAGGATCTGTGGAAAGCTTATCGCGGCGCATCCAACGACAACCCCTTCATCCGGGTGGTCAAAGAACAGCGCGGCATTTATCGCGTGCCGGAACCCAAAATTGTAGCCGGCAGCAACTACGCCGATATCAGTTTCGACCTGGATGACAGCAATGGACATCTGGTGTCCATCTGTGCCATCGACAACCTGATGAAGGGCGCTTCCGGTTCAGCCGTGCAGTGCATGAACATCATGATGGGTTGGGATGAGACGGCCGGGCTGGAATTCTGCGGATTGCACCCCTATTAATTTATTTAGAAAGTCAGGACTTATTTTATGAGTGATTCATCCACCATCGTGGTCAAGCTGGGGGGAACAGAAGGGCTGGTTTTTTCCGCCATTTGCCGGGACGCGGCGGCTTTATTGGCGCAGGGCCGGCAGCTGGTGCTGGTGCACGGCGGTTCAGCCGAAGCCAACGCGCTGGGCGAAGGCCTGGGCAAACCGCCCAAGTTCATCACCTCCCCTTCCGGTTATACCTCACGCTACACCAATCGCGAAACGCTGGAAATATTCCTGATGGCTGTCAACGGTAAGGTCAACTCGCTGTTGACCGAACAGCTGCAACAGCTGGGCGTGAACGCCTTTGGGTTGAGCGGCTTGGACGGCCGCTTGATGGTGGCTACGCGCAAAAGCGCCATACAAAGCCTGGAGAACGGTAAACGGAAAATTATCCGCGACGATTACACCGGTAAAATTGAAACAGTCAACGCCGACTTGCTCACTTCCCTGTTGGGCATGGGCCTGTTGCCGGTCATCGCGCCGGTGGCTGTCAGCCAGAACGGCGAAGCCTTGAACGTAGATGCCGACCGCGCCGCGGCCATGGTGGCAGGCGCGCTGCACGCCGATACGCTGCTGCTGCTCACGGCTGTACCCGGACTGATGGAGAAATTCCCGGATGAATCCACCCTAATATCCAACCTGCCGGCTACCAAACTGGAGGCCGCGCTGGAATACGCCCAGGGGCGCATGAAAAAGAAAGTGCTGGGCGCGCAGGAAGCGCTACAGGGCGGCGTGGCGCACGTCATCATTGCCGATGGGCGCACGCCTGAACCAATTTCCGCCGCATTGAATGGCAGCGGTACTCACATTCAATAAATCTTTTTACAGATATGGAATCATAATGAACATTATCGAGACTGAAACACAATTTACTTCCGGCGTGTACGCCAAGCAGCCCATTGCCTTTGTGCGCGGGCTGGGCGCCACGCTGTGGGACGAAGACGGAGTTGAATATCTGGATTGCTCCTCCGGGCATGGGGTGGCCAACCTTGGGCACGCAAATCCCAAGGTGGCCGCCTCAATATTTGCGCAGGCCAACCAGCTTATCACCCTGTTCGAATCCTTCCCCAATGACAAACGTGCCGAACTGATGGCAAAATTAACCGCTCTCACCCCCGGCTTGGAGCGTGTTTTCTTTTGCAATTCCGGCACCGAAAGCGTGGAAGCGGCCATCAAGTTTGCGCGCGTTTCCACCGGCCGCAGCAACATGATTGCCGCAATGCGCTGTTTCCACGGCCGTACCATGGGCGCTTTATCAGCCACCTGGAACAAACGTTACCGTGAACCCTTTGAACCGCTGGTGCCCGGTTTCAGCCACGTGCCGTATAACAACATCGAAGCGCTGGAAAAGGCTGTCACGGATGAAACCGCCGCGGTCATGCTGGAAGCGCTGCAGGGCGAGGGCGGTGTTTATCCGGCCGACCCGGCTTACATCCAGGCTGCCCTGGAAATCTGCCACAAGCACGGCGCGCTGCTAATTATCGATGAAGTCCAAACCGGCTTTGGACGCACCGGCAAAATGTTCGCCTACCAGCATTTCGGCATCACACCTGACCTGCTGTGCGTGGCCAAGTCGCTGGCCGGCGGCATTCCCATGGGCGCGGTGCTGATCGGTGAGAATGTAAAGAATCTCACTCCCGGCACGCACGGCTCGACCTTCGGCGGCAACCCGCTATCCTGCGCGGCCGCGCTGGCCGTGTTAGAAGTAATGGAAGAAGAGAATCTCCCCCAGCAAGCGGCCGAAAAAGGTGCTTACCTGATGGAAAAATTGAATGCCATCTCCTCACCTCTGATCCGTGAAGTACGCGGCATGGGGCTGATGATTGGTATTGAGCTTAAGCAAAAATCGACACCCTACATCAAAGCCCTGCAAGACAAGCACATCATTGCGCTCAATGCCGGACTGACAGTCATCCGCCTGCTGCCCCCGCTGGTGATCACTTACGAGCAGTTGGACGAAGTAGTTGCGGCACTGGCTGAAGTACTCCAGGGTGAACAATTGGGAGATGGAGACTGATGGCGCACGAGACACTGATTGGGCTGGTTTCGCAATACAGCCCCTCCGGCCAGGAGCAGAAGGCGGCAGAATGGCTGACCGAGCGGATGCAATCGCTCGGTTATTCGCATTCATTTATAGACGGTGCAGGCAACGCAGTCGGGATAATGGGGGATGGTCCGCGTCAGGTTGTTCTGCTGGGACATATCGATACCGTCCCCGGGAATATTCCCGTGAAAGTTAACGAGGGTGTCCTATTCGGGCGCGGAGCGGTGGACGCCAAGGGCCCGCTGGCCTGTTTTACAGACGCCGTCTCACAGTTAGGTGAGGTGGAAGGCTGGCAATTTGTGGTGATCGGCGCGGTGGATGAGGAACGCAATTCCTGCGGCGCGCGTTTCGCTGTCACCAAATATCGCCCTGAATTTACAGTCATCGGCGAACCGAATCACTGGAACCGGGTCGCGTTGGGATACAAAGGCGTAGCCTGGTCCGAGATTACCGTCAGGCGTTCGCAAACCCACTCCGCCGGGATCCTGCGGACCGCCAGCGAAGCGCTCGTGAAAACGTGGCTGGCTGTCCAGGAGTTCGCCGGAAAGTACAACCAGGATAAGCCGCGCGTCTTCGACCAAATCTTATTAACATTGCGCGGGCTGCAATCCGGCGAGGATGATTTCTGGCAGTGGGCAACCCTGCAATTGGATACGCGTTTGCCGCCGGGCATCAGCCCTGAAGAATGGTACACCTGGCTGAAAGAAGTGTGCGGCGACGCGGAAGTGGAGCGCAAAGGCTTTGCCGTACCCGCGCATGTGTGTGACAAGAACACACCTCTGGTGCGCGCCTTTTTGAGCAGCATCCGCGCGCAGGGCGGAACCCCGGCTTTTGTTTACAAAACCGGAACAGCCGATCTGAGCACCGTCATGCCGACCTGGCAATGCCCTGCCCTGGTGTACGGTCCAGGCGATTCTACGCTGGACCATACCCTGGACGAGCAAATCGAGCTGGCTGAATACGAGCAAGCCGTACAAGTATTAACTGACGCCCTCGCCCGGCTAACGAGCCAAGGTGCTTAGCCGATCTGCGCCTGTTGTTTGAACAGCCTGGCCAAAGGGATGCCCGCTGCGATTAGAGTCAGCCAATCGATACTGATTACGATGATCTCAAATCGATAACCGCGCATTAAGCCATAAGCCAGGCTCACGCCAACCAGGGAAATAACGGTCAGCAAAAAACTCACCAGAAGTATCCAGCGCAAGACCTTTTCTATCCTGTTTGCAGTTGAAAAAACAAAAGCCATGCAAAGGAAGGAAATACTCATCAAAATATAGCCGACTTCTTCCAGCGCGATGAATATCCCATGCGGATTGTATTGGGTCAGTATGGCGATGCTTTCAGTCTCACCCATTAATAAGCTGGGCTGGATTACAGCCACTTGCGTAAAATAATCCAGCAGCAAAACACCCGCCGCAAGAACAGCACAAGCAAAGCCCATCAAGCTGAAGAATTTTTTCTCCTCTTTCGCTGCCTGATGAATGCTGCCCATCAGGCCCATATACACCAGGCATAATAGCATGGCCGGGAACATCCAGTAATAATCACGTGGGAACCGTGAAAGAATATCCAGATATGGGTACTCGATGCAATTTTCCAAACATGAAGAGCCGGAAATGGGTAATGCGAGAAACGCGATAGTAAAAGTTACGAGTGTTAGCGGGATTATCAATAAAGCAATGGTATACCCAATCGGGTTTGCAATTTCTTTTCTTCCATGCGTTTGACTGTTCTTCATAATATAAACCTCACTATTTTTTTTGAATGTATCCCGATTATTATTACGCATGAATTTCTCAGAAAGTTTCTCTTTATTTCTAAAAATAACGATGGACCCGGATATAAAAGGTTCCATCGTAAATTCTTTCGAAAGCGGCCAATTTATGAGTTCAGGTCCACCATCTCCTGAAGTTTGGATTTAACGATTTCAAAGTCCAGGCCATTCTCCAGCACAAAATCTTTTATAACCGTCAGGTTTTCCGCCGGCATGGGCAGGCCCAGCACCGCTTCGATCTGCTCATGGGTAAGGCCCCACGATAATACTTCCGCGAAAGTGGTCTTGCCTCTGATGAAGGTGTCGGATTCTTCCTCTTCCACTACGGGAGCGGTCTCGACAACGGCTTCCGGCGTAGCCAGCGCATCCAGTATTACGGTATGGCTGGCCAAATAGTCGTTCTGTTCTACGGTCAGCTCACGGGTTTGCAGGATCTGCACCGCGCTTTCCGGCAGGTAAGAAGTCTCAACCGTCAGGTCGTATGGCAAGCCGGTGTAAAGCGCCACGAATAAGCGCACGGAAGCCGTGCCGATCTCGACCTCGCTGTCCTCATATTGCGCTTCCAATTCCTTCACCGGGAAGGCTGCCGGTTCGCCGATGTTCACGCTGAAAGCCTGCGCCAGCACCTCGGCTGGTACGCCAAAGTTGGCCTGCAAATCGCCGAATGTATATGAGCCGCGGATATCGGCCGGGTTGGGCATTCCGGCAAACTCACCCTCGGTGAAGGTAGCCGCTTCTTTGCTGCTCTCCGTCTGCCACCAGCCCAGGCTGCTGCTCAGCAGGATACCGCCGAACAGGATAACCAGCACGCTTATTGCTAAAACGTTGGATTTCAACTTCATTTCGCACCTCCGGCGGAATAAGTGACTGTGTCCGCCACCGGGCAAACCGCTTCGGATGTGCATTCCAAGCAGGAGATACACTGGTGATCGCGCACGACTTTTTGAGCGTCTACGAGAATGTTCATCGGGCAGCGCTGGCTGCAAGCGCCACAGGCAATGCAGGTGCTTTCTTTACGCTGAATTTTAAATACCCGAAAGAGGTTACTGATGCCTAAAAGCGCGCCGTATGGGCAGGCGTACTTGCACCAGGGGCGTTCCATCACCAGCGACAGAGCCAACGTAATAGTCAGAACGATCACGCCGCCGATGGCCAGTTCGCTGCTCCACAGGTTGAACAGGGCAAAGTAAGGGTCGATGTTCGAGAATACCAGGGTGCCGCTGGCCGCTGTCATGTAAACGACCCAAGCCAGCACGATATAACGCGTGTAGCGCAGTACGCGGTCCAGTTTGGCCGGAACGATGCGATTGAAACGGCGTTTGAACACCCTGCGCCCGATACTGCTGAAGAATTCCTGCGCGCTGCCCAGGGGACACACCCAACCGCAGAAAACCGGACCGAACAGTAGTACCAATACAAAACCGATGGCCATCAACGCGAAGGATGATTCATGGATTTTCTGTACAAAAGTGCCAACCGTAGCGTACTGGTAAATGGTCACCACCCCGCCGAAGGGGCACAACGCGTGCAGTGACGCGTCCGACAGAAAGGCAATGCCTTTACCGCTTTCCGCCAGGGTGTGGTTGATGGAGATGAAGCCGATCAGCATAAAGAAGAAGATCTGCACAACCTTGCGGATCTTGATGCTGCGTGGGCGAAAGAGAGTAATTTGCCTGCCAAACAATTTCATGTTGCTCCTCCGGAATAAGAGATGATTCAGAATAGCTTTAGTTTATGGGAGGATTGTGAAGGAATTGTGAAGTTGGAATAATAACTTGATAAAACTATTTTACGGGATACCTGTGTTATAATCGCGCAGAATTTAAAAAGTGATTCCAGATAATTCTCCTGGGAAAATCGATCGTTCAACCTTCCCTCTTACGATGACATTATGCATACTTAAAGAAAACAGCCCATATTCCTGCTTGGCTTCTACGTCCTCTGCCTGCTGATCGCATCCGTATTGGCACTGTGGTTCAGCCGCAATTCCGGTGCCCTTCCCTGGCGAGAAACCTCCGGGTATGCGCAGAACGGTGCCGTATCCCAATGACAAGGTCTCTTTCTCGCCCAACCTGCCTACGCGCTTGGGTTGAGTGTTTACCGGAAACCGGTATTCAAAGACCCCGCGGCAGCTTTGCGTGAGGTTGAGACGGACTACCCGGATGCTATTGCGGTGAATTAAAACAATTTCTGATCCTCTCTTTTTCGAGAGGGACTATTTAAAATATGGAACTTATAGCTGGCAGATCAATACTAGCGACGCGGAAGTTCAAAGACAGGAGTAGCTTGCTGAGTACTTATTGCGATAATTACGAGAACAGCTACTAATAAACACTAGAAAGATGATTCAAAAAAGGAACCCAATGAAAAAACTTATCCCCATCATCACAGCCTTATTATTCTTGTTGAGCTTTTCAGGCTGTCAAACCAGAGCACAAGATACAGACGAAACCCTTTTTTCGCTGGTTGTGATGAACCAAACTGATGAAGAAATCTACGGTCTGCATTTCGAATATGAGCTGGATGGACAGCCCAAAGGTGGAGGGGGAATGAGAAATGCCGATGGCTCACCGATTGGAAAAGAAGATACACTCACAAACGACTTTATCCCAGCCGATTTTCCTGAAAACGCCGATCTGCAGAATTTCTCCATTCAATATTACGTGATTCTTGCCGATGAAGAGGAAGTTCAAGCCGGCGAGGAATTGGTCCTCAACCCGATAGATGGCAGTACTTATTTCCTTTTCCTGGAAGGCAACCATACAGACGGCTTTACGATCCAACTGGAGACAGCTTCATAAACCTATCTGCAAACCGATGTGATACCTTCTGAGATCCGTTATACAAGGCAAAAAAAGAACCCGCTGAATAGCGGGTTCTCGTTTATTGCTCTTGAATAGTTGATTTACTTATCCATCAACGCGGCTAAACCGGGCAGTTGGATACCTTCCAACATTTCCAGTGAGGCGCCGCCGCCGGTGGAGATGTGCGAGATCTTGTCTGCCAAACCGGACTGCGCGATGGCAGCCGCGGAATCGCCGCCGCCGATGATGCTGATGGCGTGGCTGTCCGCCACGGCTTTGGCTACCGCGAAGGTCGCTTTGGCAAAGTTCGACATCTCAAACACGCCCATGGGGCCGTTCCATACTACGGTACCGGCATCGCTGATAACCTTGGAGAAATTCTTCACGGTTTCGGGGCCGACATCCAGAATGCGCCAGCCGTCGGGAACCGGGCCGACATCGATGATCTTGGTCTGCGCGTCATTGTCAAATTTATCGGCAATGACCATGTCCACCGGCAAACGCAGCTTGGTGCCGCCTTCTTTCACCAGTTCGCGCGCGGTATCCAGCGCATCGTCTTCCACCAGGGAATCGCCCACAGGGTAACCTTGGGCTTTGAAGAAGGTGTTGGCCATGCCGCCGCCAATCAAGACCGTATCGGCTTTGGTGAGCAGGTTTTTGATCACGCCGATCTTGTCGCTGACTTTGGCGCCGCCCAGGATAGCCACAAACGGGCGCTTGGGATTCTCAATGGCCTGATCCAAATACTGGATTTCTTTTTCCAACAGGAAACCGGCCACAGAGGGCAGGTATTTGGTCACGCCTTCCGTGGAAGCGTGCGCGCGGTGCGCGGAGCCGAAGGCATCGTTGACAAACACATCCGCCAATGAAGCCAGTTGGCGCGCCATTTCGGGATCGTTCTTCTTTTCTTCCTTGTGGAAGCGCGTATTTTCCAATACCAGCACGTCGCCTGGTTTCAAAGCGGCGGCCGCAGCCTCGGCCTTGGGGCCAATGCAATCTTCGGCGAAAGCCACTTTTTTATTCAGCAGTTCACCCAGGTATTCGGCCACGGGTTTCATGCTGTAGGCTGGATCGGGTTCGTCCTTAGGGCGGCCCAGGTGGGAGCACAGGATCAGCGCGGCGCCCTGGTCAATCAGGTAGTTGATCGTTGGCAGCGCGGCGCGGATGCGGGTATCATCGCTGATCTTACCGTCCTTGATCGGAACATTGAAATCCACACGGACAAGTACTTTCTTGCCTTTGACATCAATATCTTTAACACTCTTTTTATTGAACATATTGACCTCTCTTTTTACATAAAAAAGACGTAATCTGGGTCGTAGAGATTCAGATTACGTCTATTATTTTTCCTTTAGTTGAACTTACAGGCTCTTGGCAACCAGAGCTGCCAAATCAGTCGTTCTGCAGGAATAACCCCATTCATTGTCATACCAGGTCACAACCTTGATCAAGTTGCCGCCCATGACCATGTTGTACTTGAGATCAACGATGGATGAACGCGGGTCGCCTTTGAAGTCCATGGAAACCAATGGATCGCCGTACTCACCACCGGTCACGCCCAGAATACCCTTGAGGGCGCCTTTGGAAGCGTCCACAAATGCGGCATTCAATTCATCGCGGGAAATCGGTTTTTCGACTGTGGCCACGAAATCAACGATGGAGACCGTGGGGGTCGGGACGCGCAGGGAATAACCGTCAAATTTACCCTTCAACTCGGGGATGACCAACGCAACTGCTTTGGCCGCACCGGTGGTGGTGGGAATAATGTTCTGACCGGCTGCGCGGGAGCGGCGCAATTCTTTCTTATGACCCTGATCCAGAATAACCTGGTCGTTGGTGTACGAATGGATGGTGGTCATTACAGCATTTTGGATAACCCATTTGTCATTGACTACCTTTGCAGCGGGTGCCAGGCAGTTGGTGGTGCAGGATGCGTTGGAAAGCACATGATGAATCTTGGGATCATACTTGTCTTCATTCACACCCAGAACGATGGTGATGTCTTCATTTTTAGCGGGGGCGGAAATAATGACTTTCTTCGCGCCGCCTTTGGTAATGTGAACATTTGCGCCGGGTTTGCCTTTGTCGGGATCACCTATTGCATCGGTGAAGATACCGGTGGATTCAATGACAATATCCACGCCCAGATCTTTCCAGGGTAAAGTACCCGGATCTTTTTCGGCAAAAACTTTGATCTTCTTGCCATCAATCATCAACCCACCTTCGACAGCTTCAACTGTACCGGGATATCTGCCATAACTTGAATCATACTTAAAAAGATGGGCATTCGTATTGATATCGAACAAGTCATTAATTGCTACAACTTCCAATTCGTCACCGTGACGTTCAATCATAGCTTTCAATACTTGCCGGCCAATACGACCAAAACCATTAATTCCTACTTTAACTGTCATAACGAGCCTCCAAATATTTTTTTGAATTTTACCATGCGACTTAATATTCTAAGCCATTTTCGCTTGAAACGCTATCCAATTTTCCCTTTACCAGCGGACCAGTCTTTTCGTAATATAAATCAGAAATTGTCTCCGCTAATAAATCAGAATCGTGCCGCCAGGGATTATCCTTGTTCACCAGATGGGCAAAATATACCGAATATTGTTCTTCAATGTCCGAATCCGGCAGAACGTACTCAATTCCCTTGGGAAGTTTCACGCTGAAATTATTATTACATAAAATCAAATCAAAGTGTAAATCATGTAAATGCTTTTCGATCACACGAATGTGATCCAGGCACTTATACCCTGTGGTTTCCCCTGCTTGATTAGCCACGTTTACGATAAAAAATTTGAGCGCTTTACTGGCCCGAATGGCATCGGCCAGGCCAGGCACCAATAAATTGGGCAGTACACTGGTATAAAGGCTGCCGGGGCCGATCACTATCAGGTCGGCCGAAAGGATGGCCTGCACTGCTGGCGGGAAAGGCAGCGGATTGCTAGGTTCGATCCACAGCCGGTTGATTTTTCCGTCTATTTTGGGAATTTGGCTCTCGCCCACCACCTTAACTTCACTGTCTTCGTTGGGCAGCTTGATTTCGGCTACTAATTTAACATCGTGCAAAGTTGACGGCATCACCCTGCCGCGCACTGCCAATACTCGTCCGGATTCCGCCACCGCTTCCTCGAAGCTGCCGGTGATATCCGTCAGGGCGCTGATGAACAGGTTGCCTAAGGAGTGACCATTGACGCCTGCCCGGTCACCGAAGCGATATTGGAAGATATGCGAAATCATTTCCTCATCGTCGGCTAAAGCTGTCAGGCAGTTGCGGATGTCCCCAGGCGGTAAAATGCCTAAATTCCGGCGTAATTCACCCGAAGATCCGCCGTCGTCCGCCACGGTTACAATGGCAGTGATGTTGTGGGAGTATTTCTTCATGCCGCGCAGCAGGCTGGACAGCCCTGTACCGCCGCCAATCGCCACAATCTTGGGCCCTTTAGCCTTTTTGCGATAGTTAGAGATTGTATCGGTGACCGGTTGGCCGGGTTTCATAAACGGCCGCAGCACCGAACGATTTAATTCCACAATACCGAATAAAAGGATCACCAGTCCGATCCCGCCAAAAACGGTGAAACGCAGCCAGCGTGGAAACGAAGAAAGCGACACAGCCACGAGAAAATGGCGCAGCCAGGGGATGGTTGTGGTACGGTATGTATCCAGCAGGATAACCGCGAAACCGAGCGCGATGAAAGTTGCCCCCGCCAAGATTACAAGCAGCCAACGTTTCACACCAATACCGGGGGTCATCCAGAAGGAGAAATTGGAGGAAAATCTGCGGATTTTAGCTTTTAGATTAGTAGATTTAAATTGCATTGCAAATCGAATAATAGCAGTCTTTAAGACCCGCGTCAACACAAAGAAAATACCTTTCAGGCTATAATAATTTTTATGGATGCCATTATTACACTTGATATCGGTGGAACGAATACAAGGTGTGCCCTTTTTCACACTGAAAAGGACGATCCGGTCAGTATTGAAAAAGTAAACACCAGTGTCAACAACGAACCGGCCATTAATCGCATTATTGAAGTCGTCGAAAAAAGCTGGCCGAAGGACCGCAAAGTAGTCGGAATTGCCGCGGCAGCGCCTGGGTCAATTGATGTCATAAAAAATGAAGTGATTCTGGCACCCAATATTGCCGGTTGGCAGGATTACCCCCTGGGTGAGATCCTGGAAAAGCATTTCGACACAAAAGTATTGGTCAACAATGACGCGCGCATGGCAGCGGTAGGCGAATGGAAACGCGGCGCAGGACGCGGGCATAACGACATCTTGTATTACACCGTCAGCACCGGTTTGGGCGGCGGCGTGATCACCGGCGGGCATATTTTGCAGGGATCGCGCGGTATTGCCACCGAGGTCGGTCATATAGTATTGGATGATAACGGCCCGTTATGCGGATGCGGGAAAGCCGGCCATTTCGAATCCTATTCTTCCGGAACCGGTATCCAGCATCACGTTGAACGAAAAATAAAAGAAGGCGCAGCCACGATATTGAAAACAGCGGCTCCCAGCTCACGCAAAATCGCCGAAGCGGCCAAGGCGGGTGATGAACTGGCACTGGAAGCATTTGAGATTGCGGGGTATTACATGGGCATTGCTGTTTCCAATTACCTGCATATCTTCAATCCATCTTGTGTAATTTTCGGAGGCGGCGTAACCCTGAGCTTTGATTTGATCATGCCTTCTTTCCGCGCATCGCTGGAAAAACATGTCCTCAACCCTCTTTATCTAAAAGACCTGAAAATTGCGCTTGCCGAATTAGGGGATAACGCCGGGTTGATTGGCACTTATGAGTACATGAAACAAAACGTTTAAATATTAAGAAATATTTTAGATTTTTATTTACATAACTGTAATTTAATATAGCCATTAATTATGCTGCCTGATATCCGAGTTCGACAAAGAGATTATTTATTAGAGATATCCAGAGCGCTCACGCAAGAGCTTGATCTGGATACCTTGTTAAAACGCATCCTCAAAGTCTCCATCGAATTATTAGCCGGCCAGGCAGGGTTGATTGTCCTGCGCAGTCAGGACGGCTTGTGGCACCCGCGCGTAGCCGAAGGTATTTCTCCAGCCTTCCTGGAGGAGCTTACACCTCTATTAAAGGCCATTCCGGATCACGAAAACCCTGAAGAATTTGAAATTCCCGAAGTTAATCGCATCCTCAGCCAGTTGACGCTGGCTGCCACGCTGGGATTAATGAGCGGGGTTGGGCTGCCCATGGTAACGCAAAAACACGTATTGGGCGTGATTTTTATCTTCCGCGGTTACCCCGGCGTTTTCTCGCTGAACGACCGCAACGTGCTCAGCAGTTTTGCCAACCAAGCCGCCATTGCGGTACGCAATGCCCAGCTTTACACCACAGCCGTGCGCAACAAACAGCATTTGGATACCGTGCTGGATTCCGCCGCCGACGGTATTCTGATCCTGGGCCCTAACCAGATCATCGATCGCTGCAACCCGGCTTTTTCGAGGATGATTTCCCTGCCTGTTGAAGAAATTCAGGGTAAACCTCACGACGAAGTTCTGCGTTTTGAGAAATTGACCCATGACGTAAAGCTTGAGGACGCATTAGCGGGCGGTTGGCCGCTGAATTCTCACGCGCAGCTTTATGTTGAAGGGGATCTGAAAAGGAAGGACGCTTCTTCAGTCCCGGTCGGCATCACCTACGCACCCCTGCTCTCCCCGGAAGGCATTCTGACCAACATTATTGCCTCTGTGCGTGACATCACGCGTTTTCGCCAGGCGGAAGAGATGAAGACCACTTTCATTTCGGTTATCAGCCACGAATTGAAAACCCCGGTAGCATTGATCAAAGGTTACGTCTGCACGCTGCTGCGTGAAGACGCCAATTGGGACAGCGACTTTGTAAAAGAAAGCCTGACCATTATTGAGGAAGAATCCGACCGCTTGAACTTATTGATCGAGAACCTGTTGGATGCCACCCGTTTGCAGGCCGGCGGCGTAAGCCTCAAGAAATCCGACGTGGATATTCCCGCGATCGCAAAACGATTGGCCACTCGTTTTCAAACTCAAACAGACAAACACACACTTACAGTTGATTTTCCTGAAGATTTCCCCACCATCTTCGCGGATGAATCCCGCATTGAGCAGATCATCAGCAACCTGATCTCCAATTCCATTAAATATGCCGAGAAGGGTGAAATTCACATCAGCGGAGACAAACGCAAGAACAACGTTATTGTGTGTGTCAGCGATGAAGGTGAAGGAATTGCCCCTCAGGATATGCCCTACATCTTTGACCGCTTCTATCGATCCTCGGACGCCATGCGCACGAAAAAAGGCGCGGGGCTGGGTCTTTACCTGGCGAAATCGATTGTGGACGCGCACAACGGAAATATCTGGGTCGATACCGATTATAAAAATGGCGCAAAAATTTGTTTTTCATTACCTTACGGTAATGATATATAGATTGTAAATATACAAGCAATTTTATTTTAAATAAGAAAAGAGAAGACGATGCCTCAAACACAAGCTACTTGCCCCCAATGCCGACAACCGGTTGCTGTTGAAGTCCAACAGTTATTTGATGTCGGCCAAGAACCGCAAGCCAAACAGAAACTGCTTTCCAATGCTGTTAACTTCATGCGCTGTCCCAATTGTGGATTTCAGGGTCTGCTGCCAATACCGATCGTTTATCACGATCCGGACAAAGAACTACTGTTGACCTTCTTCCCTCCCGACCTGAGCATGCCTGTCAACGAACAGGAAAGGCAAATCGGCCCAATGATCCAGCGTGTAATGGACAATTTACCGCAGGAAAAACGCAAAGCTTACTTGCTTCAGCCGAAGAGTATGTTGACCTATCAGACATTGATCGAAACCATCCTGGGAGCGGACGGCATCACCAAAGAGATGCTGGAAGCGCAGCAGAAACGCGTCAGCCTGCTGGAACGGCTGATCACCACGCCCAAAGATGATCGATTGACCATTGTCAAACAGGAAGAAGCCCTAATCGATATGCACTTCTTCTCCATCTTGAACCGCATTCTTCAATCCACTCTTGCGCAGGGCGACCAGGCTTCGCAGAAAGAGTTGATGGATTTACAACAACTCCTGTTTGATAACACTGCGGAAGGCAAGAAAATCTACGCCCAGGCAAAAGAATCAGAGGCGGTCATCAAAGCGCTGCAGGAAGCCGGGAAAGACGGTTTGACGCGAGAAAAATTACTGGATGTGATCCTGAACCACCAGTCCGACGTGCAGAATTCCACGCTGGTAAGCATGGCCCGCTCCGGCATGGATTATGAATTCTTTAAATTGTTGAGCGATAAGATTGATCAAGCCGGCGATGATGAAAAGAAAAAACTAACCGAATTGCGCGAAAAGTTGCTGCATCTGACAGAAGAAATTGATAAACGGGTCAAAGAGGAATTTGACCATACCAAAGCAACCCTGGAAAAAATTCTGGCAGCCCCTAACATAGAAGCAGCCATGCAGGAAAACATTGAAGAAATCAATGAATTCTTCGTACAGATTCTGGAAACTGAATTATCCGCAGCGCGCAAGAGCGGCAACCTGGAACGCATCAATAAACTTGAACAGGTGATGATCTTCATTGAAAAAGCAACCCAGCCCAATGAAGAAGTTCAATTCCTGGAAAGCCTGTTGGATATAGAGGAAGATGCAAAACTTGAGGAAACCCTGAAAGCCAACCAGGATAAGATCACCCAGGAATTCCTGGGATTACTTAATTCCGTGGTTTCCCAAGCCGACAGCCAGGGTGCGGAAGCAGCCATGATGGAGCGTTTAAATAAAATCTACAAGATTGCGCTGCGAATTTCCATGCAAGCTAACTTAAGTAAATAGCGAATTAATTAAAAGAGTCGTTTTCGAATTTGAATCCTACTCCTCTGACGGTAAGAATATAGTCATGAGTAGGATCAATTTTATGTAAACGCCCGCGCAGCCTGCGGACCAAAGCATCCAGTGCCTGTTCGGTTACGCCTACTGCCTCATCCTCCCCCCATACGGCATTCACAATATCTTCTCGTGAAACTACACAGTCTGGATTCTCATACAAAAATACCAATAATTCATATTGAGATACGGAAAGAGCCGGAATTAATTCTTTCTCGCCGATCCAAATACGGCGTGCTTTTTTATCAATGAACAACTTCTGACTTCCCGCTTGTTCATCGATTGCCGTCTGCCCTAATGGTAAAGTGGCATCGGAGCTGACAAATAAAAATTCCTGTACCAACCCGACGATAATCTCATCCCCATCCTTCAACGATGTTGGACCGTCCACAAATTCCCCGTTTAACAAAGTTCCATTCTTGCTGTTTAAATCTGCCAGAGCGTTTCCATTATTATTATGTTTCTGGATTTGAGCATGTTTTCGGGAAACCTGGCGGTCGTTGATAACAATATCGCACAATGGATCTCTACCAATAATGATTTCTTTATTAATTGGCCAAATTTGCCCCTGCAGCGGGCCGTTTTGGGCTAACAAGAAAGGGACTTCGTTTACAGGTTCAATCATATATTTCTCAATCTCTTCTAAGAAGTATAATATAGCAAATATCTTAAAAAAACAATGTTCAAGGAATCTTAATGCCTATGCCTCTCTCAAGCGGCGACTTGTTGCGCAGCCGTTACAAAATAAAAAGGATCATCGGTCAGGGGGGAATGGGCAGTATCTACCTGGCTGAGGATACCCGCCTGAGCGGCCGGCAGTGTGCGCTTAAAGAAGTGGAGCACGATAAATCCCTTGATAAACAGTTAAGCAAAGAAGCGCAAGAACAATTCAAACAAGAAGCGACTGTATTGGCCAGGTTGGATCACCCTAACCTGCCCAAAGTCTCCGATTTCTTTTCCAGTGGTGATCGCGATTATCTGGTCATGGATTTTGTACCAGGCGACGACCTGCGCACGTTGATGTTGAAAGCCAAACACCAAAGTAAGTTCTTGAAAGAATCCGAGGTGCGTAAATGGGCCAACCAATTAGCGGACGCACTGATTTACCTGCACACCCAAGAGCCGCCCATCCTGCATCGTGATATAAAACCCAGCAATCTAAAACTGACCCCCAGCGGGCTGCTCAAATTGGTTGACTTTGGTTTGGTCAAAGTCCTCGCGCCGGGTGAAATGACCATCACCATCATTCAGGGACAAGGCACCGCGCTTTACACCCCCCTGGAACAGTACGGCGGGGATGGTTCCCACACAGATGTACGCAGCGATATCTATTCCTTTGGCGCCACGCTTTACCACCTGCTTACCAATACCCCGCCCGCCGACGCGCGCGAGCGTTTTATCAATCCGGAAAGTTTGCTTCCACCGAGAAAAATCAACCCCGCTATCAGCACACAAATGGAGCGCGCTATTCTTTGGGCTATGAACCTGCACCCCGATCAGCGGCCGGTCAGTATGACGCAATTGAGAGATTTTTTCACGGGAAGCACGCCTTTTATTCAGCGGGATGCGGATGAAAAAATAAAATTCAGCGACCTTCTATTGATCCCTTTATTCAAAGTGATGTTTTATGTCTCGCTGGGATTAACTTCAATAGGACTGCTGATTTCGCTGTTAGTCTAACGGCCTTTTTCAAAGCCGATAATATGCTTCACAACCAGGTGCATTCCAAAACCGAATATTGCTCCGCCGATTAATGTGACGGTCAGTAAACTGGCATACCCTCCGGCCCCAACCCGTTCAGTGCTGCCGGGCAAACCCAGGATCATCCATAACGCTGTAAGCAGGCTGCCAATGGTAATGCTGATGCTGACATAAGCACGGTCTTTTATATGAGCGTAGGTCTCCGAATTAAAGAAGAAAAGTAATCCGCCGCCCCAGGCGAAAATGCTACTTATAAACCATTCCAGGAATGGATTGGTGTCTTTTTCGGTTTTCTCCGCTGGCACATTCTCCTGTGGTGACTCCATTGCTTCCATTCCATTGGCTTCATCCAAAGTAGGAATGGGTGTGGGAGTGATGGCGCTGATAACAGTGCCTTGTTCGGGGGTAATGTTCAATACCAATATTTGAGAGTTCAAGGCAGGTTCGCTGGTAACCCGAATTTCATGCACGCCTTCACTCTGTAATTTAATAGAGGTCCGTGCGACTCCATCCAATGTCGTGGCTTCGATCTGCTGGATAGTTACATTTTCACCCTGCTGGTTCAAGATAAATTTGACCACTGTTCCATCCGGCACGGCATGTCCATTATGATCCACGATCACGCCTGTTCGCACCGGCAGACTATCACCCAGGTTGTACAACGGTTCCACAGCAGGTTCTTCTGCCGTTTCGGTGCCTTCCGCCTGAGGTTCAGGGTTCATGCTGTCATCCACCATCAGCTCGATAATTTGATCAGCATCCGGCGTTGTTACAGTAATCAGATCATAGGCGATACCTGGAATGGAAACAGGTGAACTGCCGACCGGATTTAATTCCTGAAATAGAATTCGCGCTGCCACTTCAATGAAGGATGGCAATTTACTGTAAAGGCCGTAAAAGGCAGTGAAAGCAGAAATATCGGTCGCGTCAAAATAATAAGGCGCGTTCAAGGAAAACACGATTACATTTTTATTGCGGATGGAGTCAATTTTGTCCGACAGCAAATTTTGCAGCGCGTCCCATCCCGGACGGTCGCTGTTATTATCCTGTACGACAAAAATAACCCAATTAGCCCGCGATAAGTTGGTCTCCAATTCCACACGATTAAATGGATTATCCACGTAATCCTGTAAGTCGGCGAAAGAATAAGATGTAAACTGGCTTTCCGAAACCTGTCCGCTGCCTCTTGGTCCATACAATTTCAGGATTGCCTTCTGTAAACTGTCTGTAGAGACTATATCCTGTGTTTGACAACCACTGCATTGGCTGGCAGAAATCTCATCCGTGAAAATGACAATTTTCTCTCCATAAACCGGAACATCAGGAAGCGTGCTGGCAAGTTGGTCAATTTCCGGGCTAATTAATGTAACCGCGCTGCTGGCAACGTCAAAGGAAAATGTTGTTTCGTTCCCAATTTCTTCCAACCGGGATTCGTTTGGGATGACCTTCTCAATTTGAAATTCAGGATAAACCTCATATTTCATCGTTAGAATTCGCAAGACTGAAGCATCCACTTTGGCCGCAAAAGCCTGATCCTCACGATATTTTTGTATGAAGAAGCTGATTGTCTTTTTATAGGTTTCAAAGCGATTCGCATCACCTGTGGACAAAAACTGATCCATGTAGAGCAAATCATTACCCGCCAAAAACGCATTGCGAGCCACCTGCCGGCCGTCGAAATTTTGTCCACTGGGGCTGAAAAATTTCCGGACGGCATCGCTGCCCAAATCTTCACTGACTAATAAACCGCCGTTGCTGCGCCAGGTTGAAAATTCCGACAGGTTCATTAACAAATCCACCGCCGTCTGATCGAAACTAACCGGCTTGGTTGTTGCGCGAATATTGCCTTGAAAGCCCTGGTAACGGATATGGCTCAGCAGCAATCCGTCGGTGATTAATTCGGGGTCATCAGCGCTTGAATTGGCTACCTGAAAAAAGGGTGTCAATTCAATTAATTTCAACTGCTCCAAAGATTTTCGAACTGTTGCTACTTCTTCCTCCGGCAGACGATCCGAACTTCCACGTCCGGGGAAATTCTTGGCAATCACAGCCATCTGGTCATTGCTGCCTGAATGCAGGCCTTTGATGTATGCCTTGCCCATTTCCCCCACCCAATATGGGTCGCCGCCAAAAGTACGCACCCCCAAATCATCACCGCTCTCGTTATAAGTAATATCCAAAACGTCTAAAGAGGGACCGATGAAGAAATTGAATCCTAAAGCAGAAAGTTCGCTTCCCTGAATCGTGCCGGCCCTTTCAGCCAGATCCACATTCCAGGTTGCCCCGATTGCCATTTCGGAAGGAACCGGTGAAAGGCCGTCCAGGATTTGATCATAGGGATATGAATCACCGGCTTGCGACAATCCGATAAACAAGGGAACGAAATCATTAATAACCGAACCTTCCTCGGTTTCAATAAGATTATCGTGTGCTTGCCATTCAATATTTTGCAGCCCGGAGATCAAATTGTAAGTAGAAGCAACTGTGTCGTCCGGCCCGCTGAAATTGTTATTGACTCGTTTAAGAATTACCCCGCCGATGTGATAATTAGTGATCAGATCGTAAATTTGGGATTCCTGGTCAATTTCACGCCCGTCTAATGTCAACAAGAAAAGTTGTCCGACCCGTTCTTCCGGAGAGAGGCGTGCCATCATATTCACGGCACTGCGATATGCAGCCGATTTTGTTCCGTTATCCTGTGCAAAACCCGAAGAAAATGTAACCAGGGGCAACAGGCATGCCAATATTAGGGCCAGGATCGCTGACCTGCGCTTCTTCTCCATTTGAGCTTAATCATACTAGACAATTAGCCGGTTTATCAATACGATTCTTGTAAAATCGCTGATAATTCTCCCGGATCATCCCCGATCAGGCCATCAATACCCCAATCGCGGAATCTAGCGGCTGCCGCCATATCATTCACCGTCCAAACGTTTACCCGCCTTCCATGGGCGTGCTCCCGAGCAAGGTAATCCGGCGTGATGTAGCTGGTGTGGGGATGGATGAAATGCGGTGAGATGAAATAGAAGGCCCGCGAAGCCAGTACTCGCCCACCACAGCTGTTTTCTACCAGCAAAGCCACGCGCGCTTCCGGTAAAAGTCGTTTGATCTGCAAGAGATTGAGAAAATTAAATGAGGAGAATATCAACGAATCCTGGTTTTTCATTTTGCGAACCAGATTCACAACGATTCTTGGCAGCGCATCCAAAGGAGCATGATAATTCTTTAATTCAACATTGATCAGCAGCTTGCCTTGATAACGTTGGTAAACCTGCTCCAGTGAAGGTATTCTTTCATTGAGAAAATCAGCGGAAAATCGCGATCCCGCATCCAGGCGCTGGATTTTCTCAAAGGTTAAATCGTCCACCCTGCCCTTGCCATCCGTAGTGCGATCCACCGTACGGTCATGGATGACCACCGGTACGCCATCGCGGGTCAACATGGTATCCAATTCAATTGCGGGCGCACCTGAAGCAAGCGCCAGGTCAAAGGCCGCAATGGTATTTTCCGGCGCATATTTCGACGCGCCGCGATGTCCGAAGACTATGGGAGATTTTAATTCATCGATTAAATGCATTTTCAATTCCATTTTTTCGATATTTATTTACATCGATACACTATATCGCCTATGCGCATTTTCGTTTTTTCTACTCATCTTATTTAACCGCCGGGCGCCGCAATTGGACCAATACCGCCCCTATTGCCGTCAAAGAAACCCCCAGGATTTCAAGGCTGTCCATGCGCTCACCCAAAACCACCCAGGCCAGTATGGCAATTTGGACCATGATGGTATTGTTGATGATGCTGGCTTCCATGGCTTCCAATTTTTGCAGAGCTTTATTCCACCAGGTGAATGCCAGGGCTGTGTTTATCACTGCTAGCCAAACAACCAAACCCCAATTGCTCAAAGTCAACCGCGGCAAGTCTTCCAGTGTCAACCCGGCAGCCAGCAGCAGAATGGATCCAAAGCCCATACTGATAGTTGTCACGCTGATAGGCGCCAGCCGGATATCGCGATTAATTTTCCGCCCAATCACTGTGCTAACAGAATTACCCAACATACCCAGGAACACAATCCCAACTGCCAGCCATTGCTTTTGCGGAAACTGAACCGGGTAAAAATACAGGCAGGCACCCAGTATGTTCAGGGCCAGCCCTATCCACTGCATTATGCCGGGTTTTTCCCCCAGCGTTCTGATACCCAAAGCGGCCACAAAAAGCGAAGTAAAGCTCAAGATCAGGCTAACCGACATGGCCGGCAGCATAGCCAGGCCGGCGAACTGCGCACCCTGGGTTAGCGCGTAGTACAGGGCCCCCAACAACAGCAGCAACAGCCAATCCCGCTTTCGCAATTGAGCGATCTCGTCTCGGCGGGTTTTGGTCAAGGCAAACGGTAGCAAACATAAAAATGCCAGAAAATAGCGAATACCGGCAAAAATCAGCGGGGATATATCACTCAAGCCCCATTTTATTAGGACCCACGATGTAGCCCAGAGGAAAGTGACCAGTAAGCCCAGCAGAATGGAATTTGTTTTCGTCTGGTCTGAAGGTTTCATATCCGTTTTACTTTTTATTGTATATCACGGATGTTCAATTGGACGGTTTGATTGCCATTAAAGGTATTAATTTCATAAGCAAAAGCGATGTCGATATGGTCGCCCGCGTTTAGTTCATTCGCCAGGGCGCCGAATTGAAAAGCAATCGCATCCACAATCACCGGCGAGTGCAGTTGTCGATCCTGGTGGTAGCGAGGATCCGCCAGCGTCAATTTCAAATGATCCTGTGTTTTACCAACCGCCCAAATCTTACGAATTTCCACATCGCGGGCAATAAATAACGGGCTGGGATTTTTAACACCGGTGGGTTCCAGCTCATTCAGATATTTGAATAAAGAAGGGTGCAAGTCACTTAAGTTGACTTCCATTTCAGCTTCCAACATGGGTGCCAGCTCAACTTCGGCTAATTCGCGCGCGATGATAGCTGAAAGCCTGTTTTTCAATGCCGGCAGGTTCTCTTTTCTAACTGTCAAACCGGCTGCCATGGCATGACCGCCGTGCTGCACCAATAAATCCATGCATTCATCCAGGGCCGAAGTAATATTCAATTCCGGAATACTGCGGCAGGAAGCGCGGATAACCTCTTCTTTCTTGACTCCGATCACGGAAGGCCGATAAAAACTTTCGGCCAATTTGGAAGCCGCCAAACCAATCACTCCCTCGTTGTAGCTCTCATCCGCGCACAGGATCAGCCATTGGTCGCTGGAGAAATCATAGCTTTCTTCCACGCTTTCCTGGATTTCACGCGTGATCAACCGGCGCGACTGGTTTTCCGCATCCAGGCTCAAGGCCAGCTCACCGGCTTCTCTGGTTTCAGTCGCCATCAGCAAATCATAGGCTTTTCTGGCGGAACTCAAACGGCCGGCGGCATTCAAGCGCGGCCCCAACATGAAACCGATATGCTGCGCATTGACTTCTTCAATTGGTACGCGGCTGACATTCGCCAGCGCCAAAATACCCGGGCGCGGTCCCGCACGCATGACCTCCAAGCCCTGGCGTACCATCACGCGGTTTTCGCCGCTCAGAGGCGCCAAATCGGCAACCGTACCCAAAGCTACCAGGTCCAACCATTGGCGGGGTTCTTCACCTTCCAGGGGAAACTTTTCCAGATAGCGCTGGGCTAATTTGTAAGCAATACCCACACCGGCCAGGTTCTTATTGGGATAGGGGTCGCCCGGCCTGCGCGGACAAATGACGGCGTCCGCAGGCGGCAGTTCTTCAAGCGGCTGATGATGGTCAGTGATGATTACATGCACACCCTGCTCTTCGGCAGCGCGCACTTCGCGAATGGAACGTACACCGCAGTCCACCGTAATAATCAAGTCCGGGTTAAGCTGCAGCACTTCTGTCAGAGCATCCATGGAAAAGCCGTAACCTTCTTCAAACCGGTTGGGGATGTACATCTCTACATTCATACCAACTTTTTGTAGGAGCTGCACCAAAACAACCGTCGAGGTTACCCCATCCACATCATAGTCGCCAAAAATAACGATGCGCTTATGTTGTGCCCCCATTTCGGCAATCAGGTCAACCGCTTTATCCATATCCAACAATGGTTCCGGGGAGAAGATCGGCTGTTCGGATTTAAGAAAGGCCTGTGCGCTGTCCCAATCCGTTATTCCACGGTTAAACAAAATTTGCCGAAAGACAGGGGGATAATCCTTCAACTTCTCATTAGCATCCGCACTGATTTTGGGAAAAATTTTCCAGCGTTTTTTGATAGTATTTGGCATCGATGAGTTCGGTTTATGGATTTCTATTTCAGGTAATAACGCGGCATACGGGAAGCTAAACCGCAAATGACTTCATAATTAATAGTGCCCCAATCGTCGGCCAGGTCGGTTGCCGTAATTTCACTGCCTTCCTGATTACCGATAATGACCACCTCATCGCCGATTTCAGCCTCCGACAAGTTATCCAACTGTACCATGCACTGATCCATACAGACATTGCCGACGATGTCCACTTTCTTACCACGGATGAGCACCTGGTTGCCGGGCCTGCGCCGCAAGCCGTCGGCATACCCGACCGCAATCACGCCGATGCGTTCTTCTTTAGTGGTGAAGTATTTAAAACCATAGCTGATGCCGTGGTTGGGTGGGAGCATTTTGATGGAAATCAATCGGGTTTTCCAGGCCAGGGCCGGTTGGACGCCCGACGGCACCGGCACCTCATGCGAAGGCGGTAAACCGTAAAGCACAATACCGGCGCGGGTCATATCAAAACCGGCCTGCGGATAAACCAGCGTTCCGGCTGAATTGGATGCATGCAGGAGAGCCGGCCGCAATCCGGCCGCTTCGAGTTTTTGAATGATGCCCATAAAGAGCGCCAATTGTTCATCCGTATAAGGCTTGTCCGGTTCATCCGCGCAAGCAAAATGGGTGAACATCCCTTCCAGGATCAGGTTGGGACGCGATTGGATTAATGCGATAAAATCATCCGCCTGCTCCGAGTGAATGCCCAGACGGCCCATGCCGGTATCTACTTTGGCATGGATGACCAGCTTCTCGCCCAACTTTTCAGCCTGGTCTGCGTAAGCTTCCACTACTTCAGAGTCGTAAGCCGTCAGGGTAACGTTGGCTTTGATGGCATGCGCCACGCGCAGCGGCGAGGTGTAACCCAGCACCAGGATGCGGGCTTTCACACCCGCTTCGCGCAGCAGCAGGGCTTCTTCAATGCGCGCCACGCCCAGCCATTCCGCACCCGCGGATTCAAAACATGCGGCTACTTTTTCCAGGCCGTGGCCGTAGGCATTGGCTTTGACCACCGGCATAACCATCCTGCCGGCTAACTGAGAAACAATCTCATAATTTTTTCGTAAAGTACCCAGGTTGATTTCAAGCCAGGTTCCGAAGTTATCGCTATTCATGTGCTCAAGTATAAAACAAAATTTTAGGTAGAATATAATGCTTATACATAATGGAAGACACAAAAACTAACATAACTCCTTTCTCTTTTGAGCTTGTCGCACAGGACGGCAGCGCACGCGCCGGCATCCTGCATACTCCGCACGGGGATATTCACACCCCCATTTTCATGCCCGTCGGTACGCAGGCTACAGTTAAAGCACTCACACCCGCACAACTTCTGGAATTGGAAGTGCAAATTTTACTTTCCAATACCTATCACCTCTACCTGCGTCCGGGGCCGGACGTGGTAGCGGATATGGGCGGTTTGCATAAATTCATGGATTGGCCTAAACCCATCCTGACGGATTCGGGCGGCTTCCAGGTATTTTCTATGGGGACGCTGCGCGCTATTGACGAGGAAGGGGTTACCTTTAAAAGCCATATTGACGGGTCAACGCACCGTTTTACGCCGGAATTTTCCATCAGCATTCAGGAAAAGCTGGGTGCTGACATCATCATGGCCTTCGATGAATGCCCCGACCCGCGGGATAAAGAATACAACATGCGCGCCATGGAGCGTACCCACCGCTGGGCCGAACGCTGCCTGAAAGCCAAGACGCGCGCGGACCAGGCCCTCTTCGGCATCGTACAGGGCGGTATTTTCCCCGACCTGCGCCGCCAATCGGCCGAATTTCTGGCTTCTTTGGAATTCCCCGGTTACGGCATCGGCGGCCTGTCAGTCGGCGAAAGCAAGGCGGATATGTTAGCTACCATTGAAGTGGTGACCGCCCTGCTGCCCGAAAACAAACCGCGCTACCTGATGGGCGTGGGAACACCTTACGACTTGGTCGAGAGCATTTACCGCGGAGTGGATATGTTTGATTGCGTACTGCCCACCCGTCTGGCCCGCCATCACGCCGTCCAAACTTTGCAGGGACGCATGAACCTGGCTAACGCCGCCTACATCCGCGATGAACATCCCATTGACCCTCAATGTACCTGCTACACTTGCACGCACTTCAGCCGTGCTTACCTGCGTCATTTGGTCAGCACCAAGGAAATTCTGGGCGCTACGCTACTTTCCATCCACAATATTCACACCCTATTAGAATTAAGCCAACGCATTCGCGAGAGTATCATTAATCAAAAATATTCCGAACTGCGCCAAGAGTTGTTACGTAACCTGGAGCAGTAGGAGAAAACAATCATGACATTCTTCCAGTCCATCCTCCTCGGCATTATTCAGGGGATCACTGAATTCCTGCCCATTTCCAGTTCTGCACACCTGGTATTGGTACCTGCGTTGTTAAATTGGAGTCTTCCACCCGAACAGCTTTTCCCCTTTGATGTGTTGGTGCAAATCGGCACTTTATTGGCTGTTATCTTCTATTACCGCGAAGACTTGGGCATCATCTTGAAATCCATGGGAAAAGGGATCGTTTCCCGCAAACCTTTTGCCGAAGTGGAAGCCAGGACCGGTTGGTTGACCTTATTGGCCACCATCCCGGCCGGTTTGCTGGGATTGTATCTCAAACCGATCATCGAATCGGCTTTTTCCAGCCCAGCCGTAACCAGCATCTCCCTATTCATCACAGCTGCTTTTCTGGTTGCTTCCGAGGTATTAGGGAAGCGCACCCGAGAAATTGACGCATTAACCTGGAAGGACGCGCTGTGGATAGGCGCTTTCCAAGCGCTGTCTGTTTTCCCGGGTATTTCCCGCTCCGGCAGTACCATCACCGGCGGTATGACGCGCAACCTTAAACGCCGCACTGCCGGCCAATTTGCGTTTCTGATGTCCATACCCATCATGTTGGCTGCCGGGATCCTGGGTGTAATCGATTTATTGCAGATCCCCAATCTTCAAAATTTTCTGCCCGTTTTAACCACTGGCTTTTTAGTCGCGGCAGTCGTTGGCTATTACTCGATTTCCTGGCTGATCCGCTACATCAATGAACACTCGCTGCTTCCTTTTGCCGCTTACTGTGTATTGCTGGGAGCCGGCAGTCTGGCATTGATGGCATTGACACCGCAATCCGGCACCGCAAGCAGTAGCGGCAAACTTGCCGATATCAACGCTTATCAGGTTGCCTACAATCCGAATTTGGAGTGGATGGTTCCGGTTATTACTAACTGTCAAAGTGAGATCACTGACTTCCAGATAACCTATCAACAAGCCGCCAGCCTCACGGCTGCCTCAGGTAATTACGATGTTTACCTTTCTTATGGGACAAACGCTGAAATAGGCGCCGATATATACCAGATTGGAAGCGACCAATTAGCGGTGGCCGTCAACGCGAGTCGTGGAATGCAGCAAATCCCAATTACCCTGGTCGACAGTATCTTTTCAGGCCGGACAACCACCTGGGGCGAAGCATATACCACCTGCCCGGATTGCTTTAATAGCGATCTGACATCAAACAGCGATGCAATTCGTATTTGGATACTGCCGGAGGATTCCGGCTTATGGAGTGCATTTACGGCGCTTTATCTGGATGCTTTACCTTCTTCTTTTGCGAATATTGCCCCCAATGCGCGCATTATGTACCAAATGCTGGCCGCCGACCCCAACGCCATCGGCGTCCTGCCGGCCGGTTGGTTAAATGATTCTGTCACCGGTTTAACCGTGCGCGGAGAAAACAGTACATCCATTTCATTGCCAATTTTGGCCGCTGCGCATACCGAACCGGATGAAAACCTGAGCCAATGGCTGGCCTGTATACAGAACGCTTTACCTTAATAACCCGCCTCTTTTCTTTTTTTATTATAAAATTATTTCAGCTTCAATTAGGAGATGAATCATGATCAACGGAATTACCATTACTTTTATCGGTCCGGGTGTCATGGCAGAAGCCATGCTATCGGGGATTTTAAAAAAAGGGCTGACCAAGCCTCAAAATATCCGAATATCCGGTCCGTTGGTCGACCGCAATGAAGAATTGCAGAAAAAATACGATGTGCGATCTTTCATCAATAACTGTGAGGCAGCCGCTGAAGCTGACGTGGTGGTACTCTCCGTAAAACCGCAGCGCCTTGAAAAAGTACTGCAAGAAATGAAAGGGCATGTCAACCCGAACGCACTGGTGCTTTCGATTGTGGCCGGGGCCAGTATCGCCAAAATTACCCGCAACCTGGGCCATGACGTCATTGTGCGTGCTATGCCCAATACCCCTGCCCAAATTGGCGAAGGCATCACGGTTTGGACCGCCTCACCTTCCGTCAGTGAAAAACAAATGGAATTTGCCAAAACTATTCTGGGAGCTTTCGGGCAGGAGATTTACGAAGAAGAAGAGGATTTCCTGGACAAAGCTACGGCGTTGTCCGGTACAGGGCCCGCTTACGTTTATTTATTCATGGAAGCCATGGTGGACGCCGGTGTGCACATGGGTTTTTCACGCCGCACGGCTGAACGTTTGGTGATTGAAACCTTACGCGGTTCTGTGGATTATTATGACAAGGAAGCCGAGGACACGCGCCATCTGGCGCGTTTACGCAACCAGGTTACCTCCCCCGGTGGGACCTCCGCCGAGGCTATTTACTATCTGGAAAAAGCCGGCTTCCGCACAGCCATTTCCCGTGCCATTTGGGCTGCTTACCAGCGCTCCCGTGATCTCGGACAGGACGCAGAAGTCCATCCGCCGGAATAAACCACTCCACATTCATCGTACACATTCGAGGAAAACGCCATGAACATGATCCATACGAATTATCCCCTGGTCGAACTGCACCGCCATATGGACGGCAGCGTGCGTTTGGAAACCATTTTGGACATCGGTCTGAAACACAACCTGCCGTTGCCCGCAGACACATTGGAAGGACTGCGTCCTTACGTGCAGGTCACCGAAGCAAAACCCAGCATTCTGGATTTCTTTGAGAAATTCGAGTGGCTGACTGCCGTTATGCTGGATGAGGAATCCTGCCGCCGTATCGCTTATGAAAACGTAGAAGACGCGAAAAACGAAGGGTTGGATTATATCGAGCTGCGTTTCAGCCCATGGTTCATGGCTGAAAAGAACCACCTCAATCCGGAAGGCGTGGTGGCGGCTGTGGTGGATGGTGTGCAAGCCGGTATTCGCGATTTTGGTTTGCCGGTCAATTTGATCGGCATCATCAGCCGCACTTACGGTCCCGAAGTAGGCATGCAGGAACTGGACGCCCTCCTGACCCAAAAGGAAGCTATTATCGCTCTGGATCTGGCCGGGGATGAGATTCATTACCCCGGTGAACTTTTCATCGAACATTTCCGCAAAGCGCGCGATGCCGGATGGCATTCCTGCCCGCATGCCGGTGAGGCTGCCGGGCCGGAAAGCATCTGGCAAGCTATAAACGATCTGGGCGCCGAACGCATCGGCCACGGCGTGGCAGCCGCGCAGGATGTCGTTTTGATGGACTATCTGGCCGAACATGGCATCGGTGTGGAAACCAGCCTGACCAGTAACGTGCAGACCAGCGCGGTACCCTCCTACGCGGATCATCCGATCAAGCACTTCCTGCAAGCCGGCATCCGCGACACACTCAATACCGACGATCCCGGCATCAGTGCGGTAACCATATCCTATGAATACAATCAAGCGGCTGTCAAAGCCGGGTTAAGTGAAGAGGAAATCTTCCAGGCACAAAAAAACGCGCTGGAAGTCGCGTTTTTAAGTCAATCGGAAAAAGAGGAATTAATTCAAAAGAAAGCGGCAGCGGATTCCTAAAGCTCCAGCCTTTTCAGTAAAGCGGTGATGACTTTCTCCCAGTCATCCAATTTACCTTTATCTTTATATTTTGCTCGCAGCACGGAAAATTCCTGAATTTCACGGACAACTTCCTCAGCTTTCCCGCGCAATCCGGAAGCAGACTTGTTGACCAATGTCAACCATTCTTCCGCTTCTTGAGGTAAATTCGGATTGATATCCCCATCTAGTGCCGCCACAAGGTCGGCCGCTGCCAATGCAATGCGGCAGTCGGCTGCTTCGAGATCTTCAACATCATCCTGCAAAACGACATCCAGCGCGTGTTTGACACGGCTCAATCCGCCGCTGTCCAACAGATCATAAATCCAATCCATCGCATCGTCGTTTTCGTAAATACCCGGACCCCATTCGGCCATTAATTTCTCCTGTTACATGTTATATGTTATATGCAAATTTTTAGTGCTCACTTCAATTTTTGTCAAGGTCTTGACAATGTTAAAAACAAGTGCTATTCTAGTACTAGAATAGTTCATTTTTAGATTTCTGGAGGCTTCATGAAAGTAGATCATACAAAAACTTTGGGTAATCTCTACAACCAACCCAAAAAAGAGCCCAGTCTCGTGGAAGTTCCACCCATGAATTTCCTTACCATACGAGGCAGCGGAAACCCGAATCAGAACCAGGCATACAGTGATGCGGTTGGCGCTTTATACGCAATGGCTTATAAAATCAAATTCAGCGTTAAAAATGGCCTGCAAAACCTGGATTTCCACGTTATGCCCCTGGAAGGATTGTGGTGGGCCGAGGATATGCGCGAATTCAACCTGGATGATCGCGGCAACTGGCTGTGGCAGATGATGATCATGCAGCCGGAAGAAGTAACCCAGCTAATCTTTGAAGAGGCGCTGGAGGAAGTCCGTCGCAAGAAGAACCCACCTCGTTTGGACGAGGTGAACTTCGAACGGATCGATGAAGGTACTTGCGCCCAAATCTTTCATAGCGGGCCTTATGGGGAAGCCGAAGCACCATCCGTAGAAAAGCTGCATGCCTTTATTCACGAACAGGGGTACCAGTTAGCCGGCAAGCATCACGAAATCTATTTCAACTCGCCGCTGCGTACCACGCCGGAAAAACTGAAAACCATCATCCGCCAACCCATCCGGAAAGTGCCTGCCGATGCCTGAAAAAACACCCGCTCTGACAGACGCGGAGCTGGCTCTGCTGAGTTTGCTGGCCGAAAGTCCCATGCATGGTTACCAGATCGAACAGACCATTGAGGAACGCGGCATGCGCGACTGGACACAGATCGGCTTCTCGTCCATCTACTACCTGCTCGATAAGATGAAAGGCAAAGGCTGGCTGACCAGCAATCTATCCCAAGATACTGGCAAGGGCCCAGCCCGACATGTTTACCAGATTACACCTGCCGGGCTGGAGACATGGAGGACTGCTGTTCTGGATGCGCTGAGCAATCCGCATCAGGCTTACAGCAATTTCATGATCGGCTTGGCAAACATCATTGCGTTGGATGCGGCCGAAGTGCACGCGGCTGTGAGCCGGCACCACGCTCAATTGCTGGAGCGCCGCGCCCATGTACAAGCCAAACTGGACAGCTATAACAACCAAATCCCCTGGGAGGTTGTGCAGCTCTTCGATTTAAGCCTGGCGCAGATAAACTGCCAACTGGATTGGACAGCCGGCTTCCTGCAGCAGCTGGAGAACAGAAATAAGGACCTATCATGAAGATCATTCCCGGATTTGAATTTTTAGAAACCAAACACTGCGTCACCGGATCCATACTGCATGTATTCTGCTTTCATCGCTGCCTCATCAGCGAAGAGATGTTATTCGGCCTGGGCGACGGTATTGGGTTCATCTACTGGCAGCCCAAAGGTGATCTGCCCTTTATGGGCGGGCGCGCCAATACCGCGCGCAAAGACCCGCAGGATTGCCTTGAAGTGCTGGCAGCCGAGCGCTGCGGGGTGCACGCGGTTCGCAATATCACTGCCAGCAGCAGGAAAGCGGAGAAAGCCCTTCTCGATCATCTCAACAAAGACGAACCGCTCGCGCTCCAGGTGGACATGGGGCTGCTGCCCTACTTCCCCTTCTTTGAGAAATACCATTTCGGCTATCACCTGGTAGCCGCGGCCGGCTACGACCCGCAAAGCGGCGAAGTCACCCTGGCGGACCGCGACGCCCAGCCCTATCCGGTCCAACTGGCCCAGCTCAATGCCGCGCGCGGCTCAACCTTCAAACCTTTTCCGCCTCAGAATGCCTGGATGGAATACGATTTCAGCGGCTTCCACCAACCCACCAATGAAATACTGATCCAGGCGATGCGGAAATGCGCCCTGGATATGCTCAACCCACCCATCCGCAGTATGGGTATCCAAGGCATTCACACCGCCTGCCGGCGTATCCTGGCCTGGCCGGAAGTCATGGATAACAAATCCATTGCAGAGAACAGCCTTAATCTCGCGCTGTACGTCCGCGCGGACGCCGGCACCGGCGGCGGCTTGTTCCGCTGGATGTACGCGGATTTCCTGCGGGAGTGCGCTCAGCGCCTGGGCAAACCAGCGCTGATAACTGCGGCGGATGATTTGCAGACCGCCGGCAATTGGTGGGAAGCAATCGCTGATCAGCTTGAGCAAGTCCACAACGCCTTCGATCTGCGCGACCGTTCGGCGCAAATCACGGCCTTGTTCAACGATGTAGCCGCAGCGGAGCAATCCGCCTGGTCGGGCTTGTTGACAGCCATTTCTTAGCATCGCGCCAATGGCGGTAAATCAGGATAAAATTACTTCGCCATGTCAGAAGAATCTGTGACTATTATCCTGAAAGATAAAAGCTTCCCAATGCACGCGGGCATTCCACTGCATAAAGCATTACGCATCCTGGATTTGCCCGCGAATGCCCACCTGGCCTTGCGCGATGGGCAGTTGATCACCGAAGACGAAATGCTAAGAAAAGGCGACCGCATCGAACTGGTGGCCGTCATTTCGGGGGGCTAAAGGAATGCGCTGCCGCAAATGCGGTCAAAAAGCCGTCATCAATATGCGCCAGCACCGCTTGGCGTTGTGCGGCGAGCATTACCTGGAGTGGCTGCCCCAGCAAACAGAACGCTTCATCAAGAAATACGAAATGTTCACCCGCTATGAGCGTTTGCTGCTGGCCGTTTCCGGCGGCAAGGATTCGCTGGCGCTTTGGGACGTGCTCTGGCGCCTGGGTTACAACGTGGACGGATTGTATATCAACCTGGGTATCGACGGCTCCCTGGATTATTCCAACCAATCCCAGCGTTTCGCGCAACAATTTGCCGATGAGCGCGATTTAAAACTGATCAATGTAAATGTGCACGAGCAATACGGGGAAAACATTCCCGAAATCGCCCAGCGCACCCGCCGCGGGCAGGACAAGACCTGCTCCATCTGCGGCCTGGTCAAACGCCACATCTTTAACCAAAGCGCGCGCGATGGGAATTACGACGCGGTCATCACTGCCCACAACCTGGACGATGAAGCCGCCGTGCTGCTTTCCAATAGCCTGGACTGGTCATTGGAGCGTCTGGGGCGCGGCCAGCCGCTGCTGCCGGCCGGGGGCGGATTTGTACGCAAGGCCAAACCCTTCTGCCGTTTTTACGAGCGCGAAAGCGCTGCCTACACCCTGCTGCGCGGTATTCCCTATATCCATGAGGAGTGCCCCTATTCCACCGGCAGCAAGCAGTTATTTTTCAAACAAGACCTCAACCGCTGGGAAGAGCACATGCCCGGCACCAAACTGCGTTTTTATCTCAATTACTTGACCGCGCTGGAAGAAGGCGCTTTTCCCCAACGCCAGGAAAGTCCGGCGGAATTGGATCAGCAACGCTGCCCGATTTGCGGCCAACCCACCATCACCGGTAATACCTGCGCATTCTGCAGACTATTCGAGAAATAAATTATTATCGGCGGATGTTGGACGCATGATGACTTAATTTTAAGAGGTACCCTTCGACAGGCTCACGATACTCTTTAAATAAAAAACTCCGGATTAAATTTCCGGAGTTTTTCGTTACTTGAATGATTAACTTGAAATTATGCACTTTCCAGGAATTTTTCCACTTCCCAGTCGGTCACGTGGATACGGAAATCATCCCATTCTTCCAATTTAGCACGGCGGAAGGCTGTGTAGATTTCCTCGCCCAGGGCATTCTTCAGCACGGTGTCGTTATCCAGTGCTTCCAACGCCTCCAACAGGGAGGAGGGTAATTCTTTGATGTCTTTGGCTTTGCGTTCGTCTTCGCTGAGGTGGTAAATATTGATGTTATTCAGCGGTTTGGGAGCGGCAATCTTGTTGTCGATGCCGTCGAAGGCCGCGGCGATCATACCGGCGAAAGCGATGTACGGGTTGCAGGAGGGATCCGGGAAGCGTAATTCGGCGCGCATGGATTTGTCCTGACCCTTGTTGTAACGCGGGATGCGGATGAGCGCGGAGCGGTTGATCTGCGCCCAACCCACATACACAGGTGCTTCGTAACCGGGGACCAGACGCTTGTAGGAGTTCACCGTGGGAGCAACCAAAGCTGCCAGCGCGCGGGCATGTTTCAATTCGCCGCCGATGAAGTTGTGCGCCATTTCCGACAGATGGAACTCATCTTTGCTGTCGAAGAACAGGTTGGTGCCCTTGGTATCAAAGATCGATTGGTGCACATGCATGCCGGAGCCATTGATGCCGAAGATCGGTTTGGGCATGAAGGACGCGATCAGATCATGCTGGGCCGCAATTGCCTTGACGGTGTATTTCAATGTCATGACGTTGTCAGCGGTGCGCAGCGCGTCGGCAAAACGGAAATCGATCTCGTGCTGGCCCAAAGCAACCTCATGGTGGCCGACTTCGATTTCCAAGCCCATTGAATTCAGCGCGTGCATCAATTCTGTGCGCACCTGGGCGGCTTCATCATCGGATGAAAAGTCGAAGTATCCACCTACATCATGTGGAACCGGGGTGATGCTGCCGTTGCGTCTGAACAGGAAAAATTCCGGTTCAGGACCGCAGTTGAAGATCATATCGCGTTCTTTGAGATCGGCCAGCATGCGCTTCAACAAACCACGCGGGTCGCCGGGGAAAGGCTCATCATCAGGGGTATAAATGTCGCAGAAGAAGCGCGCCCGCTTCATGTGATCCGGTGTCCATGGCAGCACAGCATATGTGTCCGTGTCCACATACAAGTGCATGTCACTTTCCTGGATTCGGGCAAATCCCTGAACCGATGAACCATCGAACCAGATTCCTCCATCTAGTGCTCCTTCGAGCTGCTCGACCGGTGCATCCACGCTCTTTACTTTTCCAGTTACGTCTGAGAACTGGAAGCTGATAAACTTTACGTTATCCTTTTTTACTCGTTCTAAAATCTCTTTTTTGTCCATGTTTCCTCCAATGGCTTTTTAAATATAACAAGGCATGCCCGGGCATGCCTGTGTTAACAAATAATATGTTACTTGACTGCCCTTCCAATATAAACAGAGTTTTTTTTAACCTCAATAAAAAAATTCTGACCACTGCATGGATATTGTGGCACACATCGCTGCGTGCTTTTCATCCGTGCTTTTCCGGAAGGAAGAATGAAGCCCGTGGTAGGACTTCAGAGGCATCCGCTGATCAACCCGACTTTTTCCCTGTTATGGGATTAGCACTTCCCTCGCGGGAAGGAACCTCCTCCTCGTAATCTCCTGATGGAGACTCAGCCGCTTTTCTTCAAGCTATTCAATTGTTAAACATGGGCGTATTTTTACCACTGCACAGCGTAGTATGTCAAGGGTAATATTAACAGATGTTAAAGATTCACCTATGTTTTGATACGCGTGGCGCTTTTATAGGCTTCCAGGAAATCCGCGATGATATCATCTTTAGTGATACGCGCGATCTGCATCGAGTTTGCATTTGCTCGAATTTTTCCTTCAACGCCTAGTTTCAATTTACCTTTATCGTTGGGCAGATAAACGCTCTTGCTGGCCAGCAGTTTTCCATCGTCCATGTTAATGTTGATTTCATAGACAAATTCTTTATGCTTGTTTTTCTTGATCAGGATCGCCGCCCAATCCTTTTTATTGTCTATTTCTACTTCACGTTTATGTTTCTTGAACTCTTTTTTCAATTCATCAAAAGCCGCCAGGACTTCTCCCTGCATGAACAACTTGACGGATTGCTGCATTTCTTCTTTTTTTTGTTTTAATTCGCGCTTGGTTTTCTTCTGCTCTTTCAGATAGATCTCCAGGTCATCCTTCCAGTCGTTCATCATTCCTCGCCTTCTTCCAATGCCTCTTTATTACATTACTTTATAATATTTAAGAAATTTTAGCAAATTATAAATAAAAAGTTAAGGAATGCTTAATGCCACGTACGCGGCTGAGGGGAATTAAAAACCACCCGCCCCATTTGCCGGATGGAGCAATATCCGTCTCTGGCAATGACAATGTGATCCAATACACCAATATCCAGTAATCGGCCGGCTTTGACCAGTTCCTCGGTGAAAAAGATATCCTCGTCGCTCGGCTGCGGATCACCCGAGGGATGATTATGAACCAGGATAATTGCGGACGCGCGTTGGCGCAGCGGTATTTCAAAGACTTCCGCCAGCCTTACGGAAGAATGATTCAGTGTCCCGATATACAGACGCTGTTCCCAAATCAAACGGTTACGTGTGTTCAGCACCAGTACCCACAGCTCTTCCTGTAATTGTTCCGCCAAACGATGCGCCACTAACTGGTGGACATCTGCCGGTTTGCTCAGGAAAATGGCCGGGGAGTCTTCTTCCCGGTTCAGGCGATAACCGATCTCGATAGCGGCTTTGATCTGGGCAGCCTTAGCCTTGCCCATCCCTTTCACAGCGCACAGATCCTGAAAATTAGCCGCGTGCAGCCCTCGCAAGCCGCCAAATTGAACTAACAGTTCACGGGCTAAATCCACTACATTGGTGCCCTCAACCCCCACTCGCAGCAAAATAGCCAGGAGTTCCGCGTTGGTCAGCGCTGATTCCCCCAGCATTTCCAACCTTTCCCGCGGGCGATCGTTTACCGGGTAATCCCGTATGCCAATAGTCTTGTTATTTTCTTCCATGATGGCATTCCCCTTTCATCTATGCATGCATCCAAACGGTAGGTTAATCATAACACTTCTTCGTGCTTGGCTTCATGCTATACTTAGCTTTCAGCCCACCATTGAGGTTATTTTTTGAGATATTTAAAGTTTGCAATACTGTGCCTGGCATTATTGACCATATTAATGAACTCGGCCATAATACCGATCATCAGCGAACTCAATGCTGCCTTTCCGAATACCAGCCCGGAGATTATCAAATTAACGCTTTCGCTGCCTGCCCTGACTAATATTATTTTTAGTCTGGTCGTAGCTCGATTAAGTTACCACATTCCCAAGAAATACCTCCTGATTTTCGCCCTGACGTTGTATACGCTCAGCGGAATTGGTTGTAGTTTTGCGCCCACGTTCGGTTGGCTGTTAGCCGGTCGCGCATTGTTGGGGGTGGGCACCGGTATGATCTCCCCATTGGTTACCGACCTTATTGCTTACTTCTATAAAGGTGAAGAACGCACTCAAATGATCGGTTTCTCCAATGCTTCTTCAAACCTCGCCGGGATCTTTATCCCGCTTCTGGCCGGATGGTTGGCGGAATTCAGCTGGCAATACGCTTTCTGGGTCTACGGAATTGGATTTTTCGTATTGTTAACAACCACTTTCTTCATACCGGTTACCCCGCTAAATTTCAATGACAACGCGGAAAAACACCAGTATTCTCAACCGCGCATGGTTTGGTTGGTTATATTGACGAACTTCTTAGTCATGCTGATTTTCTATACCCTGCCAACCAACTTAAGTGTCTTTGTTCAAGAAGAAGCCATTGGCACTTCATCCACCGCCGGATTCTTGGTTTCAATTTCCACGCTGATTTCTACATTGATGGGGTTGATCTTTTCCGGCTTATATAATCGCTTCAAGCAACAGTTATTATTAATCGGAATGATTTTTAGTTCTTTTGGTTTTGTCATGTTGATCTTTCCTCCCAGCCTGACAGCATTGATCCTAAGTGAAATCCTGGTAGGTGTTGGTTTGGGCGTCATATTCCCCTTCTTATCGTTGACCATTACCCAGGTTACCTCGGGTCAGCAAACTACTACCGCACTTTCCATGTATAGCGCCTCCTTTAGTTTAGGTATTTTTATGTCACCGCTCTTCTTTACTATGTTGGGAAATTTTACAGGAAGGGAAGCCATCCAGACCGAATTCCTGTTTGCGGCAGTGATTTTTTGCGTTTTAAGCCTCTTTGTCTCCTTCATCTCCCGTAAGCAGTCCCGCGAATAAAGATTTTTATACTTAATGCTATAATTTTTCAGTTATCAACTATTTTTTAAGGAAAATCATTGCGCATGCAGATCAGCGACATACAACCCTTGGATTATCTTGTTATCGGCCACATCACCCAGGATCTGGTGAAAGGGGGTGTAATGCTGGGTGGAACCGCATCTTATTCCACCATGACAGCCCACGCATTGGGTCTGCGCACCGGGTTAGTGACTTCCTGCCCGAAATGGTTAAGCCTGCCTGAAATCGCACCCATCAAGACTTATCGGAAGTACAGCCAACACGCGACTACCTTTGAGAACATCGAAACGGATCACGGCCGCCAGCAGGTAGTTCATCATTGTGCCGCAGTCATCGGCGCCGAAGATATTCCCGAAGAATTCATCAACGCCGCAATTATCCATCTGGGCCCGGTTGCCAATGAAGTCAATCCGATCATTATCAATAATTTGCCCGCGGCTTCTTTCGTTGGTCTCACCCCGCAGGGCTGGATGCGCATTTGGGGGAACGACGGCCATGTCCATTACCGCCGCTGGCAAACCCCGGATGCATTGCTGGAACGGGCTGATGCGGTGGTCATCAGTGTTGAGGATGTTCAGGGTGATGAGGATCTTATTAGCGAATATGCGCAAAAAACGCGCGTGCTTGTTGTGACAGAAGGTTTTGATGGCGCGCGGGTCTATTGGAATGGAGATATCCGCCACGTTTCCGCCCCCAGGGTGAACGTAGTTGACCAAACCGGCGCAGGCGATATCTTCGCCGCGGTGTTTCTTGCCAGGCTGCATGTCACCCAAGACCCTTGGACAGCCGCCGAGCAAGCAGTAAAATTAGCATCACAGTCAGTCACCCGGATGGGGTTGGCGGGAATTCCAACGCCCGAAGAAATCCAGGACGCATCAATTGAAATTCTCAAAGGATCATAAAGGGACATGACTAGAATTTACACACTGGTAAACCAAAAGGGAGGTGTTGGGAAGACCACCTCTGCCATCAATTTAGGCGCTTATTTGGGTTATTTTGGTCAAAAAGTGCTTATCGTTGACCTTGACCCGCAAGCGAACGCTACTTCCAGTTTGGGTATTGACAAACTGACCGTAAAAAACGGCACCTACGAAGTCGTGATCGGTTCTGCGCCAATTGCCCCATCTATTCTGCATAACCCGCGTCTGAAAATATCCATCCTGCCCTCATCGCCGTCTTTAGCGGGTGCCGAGGTAGAACTGCTGGATTTACCGCGCCGGGAATTCCGCGTTAGGGAAGCACTGGAACCGATTCTCGATCGGTACAACTATATTCTGATTGACTGCCCGCCTTCCCTAAGTATTATTACCATCAACGGTCTGATGGCAGCCACCAACGGCGTCATCATCCCGGTACAGTGTGAGTATTTAGCTTTGGAAGGTATTGGTCAATTAACCCAAACCATCAAACGGGTGCAGGGCTCTCTCTACCCCCAATTGGATGTGCGCGGTGTAATCATGACCATGTACGATGGGCGCACCCGCCTGGCAGCGGACGTAGTCAGTGAAATCAAAAAATATTTTCCCACCCAGGTTTTCCAAACCATTATCCCTCGCAGCATTCGACTGGCAGAGGCGCCCTCTTATGGCTTGCCAATCGCGTTATACGCTCCCAGCTCCGGCGCTGCCAGAGCATACATGGAATTAACCCGTGAGATTTTGTCTCAGGATGGTGTGAATATCCCTGACCTGAATAAAAAGGTAGATTGATTATGGCACGAAGAGGACTTGGAAAAGGATTAGATGCATTAATTCCCGTTGAGTCGGCTGTAGAGCCGACCTCCGGTGCGCAGCAGATCCCTGTTGATTTAATCAAGCCCAATCCCTCACAACCTCGCTTTGAAATGGATGACGTGAAACTGGAAGAATTATCCAATTCCATCCGCGAACACGGCATCATCCAACCCTTGATCCTCACCAGGGATCCCAATCAGGAGGAATATATCCTGATTGCCGGTGAACGGCGTCTGCGCGCCGCCAAACTGGCCGGTCTGGAATCCGTTCCGGCTATTGTGCGCCAGGTCAGCGACCAGGAACGCCTGGAGTTAGCCTTGATTGAAAATATCCAGCGCGAAAACCTGACCCCGCTGGAATCCGCGGAGGCTTACCAACAGCTCAACGATGAATTCGGGTTGTCGCACGACCAGATCGCGGAGCGGGTCGGTAAAAGCCGTACCGCGGTGACCAACACCATCCGCCTGCTAAAACTCCCGGAGGCGATCCGCGCTGCCATTGGAAGCGGCAAGATCAGTGAAGGCCACGGCCGCGCGCTGCTCAGCCTGAACAGCGAAAAAGCCCAATTAGCCGCTTTTCAAACCATCGTCAGCCACGAACTTAATGTCCGTCAGGCTGAAGAATTGGTGCGAAAACTGGCCGGGGAAAAGCCGGTGGTAGAACAAAGCAAGCCGCCCAAGGATCCGGAAGTAAAAGAGATTGAAAACAATCTACGCTCAATCCTGGGAACCAAGGTAACCTTGAACCATGGAAAGAAGGGCGGTACACTGGTCATTCACTACTATTCCGACGAAGAGCTGGAGACACTCATCCAGCGTTTTAACCAATAATCTGATGAACACAAAAATCCTGACCAATTGCAGAATATATACATTTAACCCACAGCAGCCTGTCGCGGAAGCATTATTCATTCAGGACGGGCGCATACTGGCTGTTGGCAATCGCTCCGATATCTCCGCCCTGGCAGACAGGAACACCATTGTAGAAGAGATGGGCGGGCAGGTGCTTTTACCGGCACTGACCGATGCCCATATCCACATGTTGGAATACGGTCACAGTTTGCAGCGTGTCAATTGCGAGACCTCCACCCGCATTGAATGCTTGCAGCGCGTTCAGGAGCGCGTGGAACAAACGCCTGTGGGCCAATGGGTTTTAGGCCACGGCTGGAATCATAATATCTGGCCGGAAGGCAGCGGTGATAAAACCATGCTGGATGTCTTCAGCCCGCAGCATCCCATTTATTTGACGCATAAGTCCCTGCACAGCGGTTGGGCCAACTCAGCCGCCTTGCAATTAGCCGGCATCCGGGAAGATTCACCCAACCCGGAAGGCGGAGTCTTCCAGCGCGACCTAAATGGTCAGTTAACCGGCATTCTGCTGGAGGGCGCCATGCGCGTGGTTGAAGCCGCTATCCCCCACCCGGATCAGAATGCCTGTATGCATGCACTGTCACTGGCCCAGAAAAGTCTCCTATCCTTTGGCATTACCTGCGTGCACGACTTTGACCCCTGGGATGCTTATACCGCCCTGGCTGCCATGCAAGACGATCATCAATTAACCCTGCGGGTGATGAAAGGCATTCCCCTGCCCAATTTGGACGAAGCCATTGCGACAGGATTGAAAAGCGGCCGGGGCAGCAGCCATCTTCGTATCGGCTGGCTGAAGCTGTTTGCCGACGGTGCACTTGGCCCGCAAACCGCGGCCCTGCTGGCTCCTTATGAAGGATCAACTTCTACCGGAATGCTTTTCCTGCAAGGTGAAGATATTGTTGAAATCGGTCAGAAAGCCCTGCCGCACGGTATCAGTCTGGCTGTGCATGCCATTGGCGACCGCGCCAACCACGAGATAATCAATGGCTACGCGCAGTTGGATGAGATGGGACTGCTGCAAAAAGCAGCCTTACCCGCCCGCATCGAGCACGTTCAATTGATTGACCCGCAAGATATTCCCCGCCTGGCTGCTCACGGTATCACTGCTTCCATGCAGCCCATCCACGCCATCTCTGACCGGCATATGGCTGACCGCTATTGGGGTGAGCGCAGTGAATACGCCTATGCCTGGAATTCTGTCGCAGCCGGCGGTGCTCGTTTGATTTTCGGCTCCGACGCGCCGGTCGAATCCCCCAATCCTTATTGGGGCATCTTTGCAGCAACCACCCGCAAACCGCTCGACTCGCAAGAAAAGCTGGATGGATGGTATCCGCAGCAGTGCCTGTCTGTCGCAGACGCGCTGGCAGCCTACATCACCCAACCGCATAGAATAGCCGGTCAATCCGGAAAGCTGGGTGTAATTCAAAAAGATGCCTTCGCCGACCTGGTCTGTTTTAAATCAGATCCGTTCACGATCGCGGAGGCGGACTTTGTTGATTTACTGCCACAGGCAACTATGGTGGATGGAGAATGGGTATTCAACCAGGCTTGAACCGGTCGGATGCTATAATGGAAAATAAACCAACGGTGGTATGGGATGAACGAACAAACAGGCAGTAAATTATCATTCTCAAGCGATGCCCTGGCAGAAGGGTTGAAAATTGCCCGGGAAGCCAGTGGAAAATCCACTACGGAATGCGGCCAACTTCTGGGTATCAGCAGCAGCCGTATACGCAGTTATGAAAGTGGGAAATATATTCCTTCGCTGCCGGAATTGGAATCGTTGGCTTATATTTACAATATCCCGCTGCCGGCATTGCTGGATCCGCAGTCATTACCCAAATTCATCCACCAACCCAATACCCGACAGTTCAAACAACTGTTGGATATTCGCTCGCGCATTATCGCGACCCGTTTGCAGTTAGCCCGGGAAAACCAGGGAATAACCCACAAAGACCTATCCAAACAAACTTCCATTTCCATCCCGCGAATAAAGAGATATGAAAGGTGTGAACTGCCAATTCCATTGAATGAATTGACGGCGTTATCGGAAGCGTTGGGAGTGGACTTCGCGGATTTACTGGACAGCGAAAGTCCCATCGGTTCCTGGCAAACCGCACAAATTAAGATGCAATCATTTTCCGAGTTACCCGATGAAACCCAGGCCTTTGCGCTCAATCCGGCCAACCAACCCTATATTGCATTGGCTAAACAGCTGCAGGAAATTGGCCAGGAAAAATTCAAGCAGATGTCCGAATCCATCCAGAATATCTTGAGTACTTTTAACCCAAAAGAATAAACCGGTAAAAACGCAGGTACTTTATGGAACGCGAATCCATTGTGCGGACCGCCATCAAAAGCGATCGGAGTGCCATACAAGATTTCATCGATCGTGCTGCGGCTTTGCACCGGCACCTTGATTGGCGATCCCCATTTGATTGGCTCGGCAATCTTAATTTTTTAATCTCCCTCCAAAATAACCGGATTTCCGGCTTGCTGATTTGTACTGCCGAACCAGACGAAGTGTTCTGGATTCGCATTTTCGGATCCGCAAGTTTTTCCCAAATTGAAAATCAGTGGAAGGTTCTCTTTGAGCAGCTTTCCCAACAACTGCCTGAACAACCAAGTCCGGTTACATTAGCTTCCATCGCCTACTTTGATTGGATGAAAAAACTGCTCGACGAAAATGGATGGAAAGTTCAACAGGAAGTGGTCCAACTGCGATGGGTGCATAACTATTTCAATAAATTGGAAAAGAAATGGCCGGAGGAATTATCGATCCGCCCAATGACCTATAACGATATCAAAACCGTAACTGAAATTGACCAGGACTGCTTTTTATATATTTGGAAACAATCGCAGGACGTAATCCGCCGTGCCTTTGAACAATCCTCCTACACCACTGTTGCCGTTATTGAAAACGAAGTGGTTGGTTTTCAGATCAGCACCTCGCATAAATCAATCGCCCATCTGGCCCGGCTGGCAGTTCTTCCCAAATTTCAGGGTCAGCATATCGGCCAGGCCCTGGTCCAAAATATGCTGCGTCATTATTCCAGGCCATGGATTCAGGAGATCACTGTCAATACCCAGCATGACAACCAGGTTTCGTTGAGCCTGTATGCGAAGATGGGATTCGAACCCACCGGAGAGCGATTCCCTATTTTCACATATCAAAAAAGCTGATGCCAAGAATCGGACCAGCCTTTTTCATACCAGAATTTTGAGACTATCTTCCCCCACCACCAGCCCACAACGGCCGGCCGCTATCTTCGCGAATCCGGACAGTGATCTTCCGGGTGATATTATCCAGACTGATTGCCTCAAACACACCTTCATCATAGAAACCGCTTAATTGCACATGATCATTGATTGCGGCGTTGAACCCAGCCTCTATCGCATATCTCCAGGCGCGGTTTTCCACAATGGTCCGGGTGTTATTCTCGTCAACAATTACCATCTGATCACCATCAACAAATTCAACCGTTCCGTCAATTTTATAGATTGCATCGACTTCCGCCAACCCGCTGCCTTCGGAATAGGCAAAAGATTCGTCAACAGTATTCCTGCCTTGTCCTCCATTACCATTACCATTTCCATTATTTCCGCCGGCCCCATTTTGCCGGCCAGTGGCTTGAATGTCCTCCCCATCCTGCCATCTCTGATTCCTATGGGAACCGGAATTACCATTTCCGTCAAATCTCGTTCCCGTTCGCGCAGCGGTTCGGTTAACCGCCCCATAGATCAAGCCGCCGCTAACCCCAACCATTACGATTCCTAATGCGATTTTTTTCAACATAATCGACTCCTTGTCTTTATCTATACTGTTTCAGCAACCTTTTCCCTTTTCAGCACCCGTTTGGATACCTTAATAACCCATACATGGTGATAGAGAAAGTGAGCCAGCGATAGGATAATCATGATTACACCTGACCAGGTATGAATAACATCCCAGGTTGAGTAATCGAAAATGAAAATCGGTGCAGATGCCTGCCTGCCCGCCGGCACAAACAGAAAATATATTCCCGAAATTGCCGCAAGCATGAAACTGGCCGCTGCGGCCGCATCCAGGTAGAGATTGAATTTGGCATGCGGATTCAGCCGGCCAATTTTACATTCGGCTTTCCCGAAACAGCGCCTACCCATATCCATAATCCATTTCCAGTGAACGGGAATATGAATTAATAAGATCAAAATCATCGCTATTCCGGACCACAAGTGAATTTGTGACCAATCCGTGCGATTGAAAAGTAAAGACGTGTTGTAATCCAGATTTCGGCCGCCCTGATATCCGTTGGGGAAATACAGAAAATAAACGCTTGAAGCTGTCAGCGCCAGGCCAATCACAATCAACAACGTTACCAGCCAGTATCGTTGGCGGGTTTGTGCAGACAATACAAATTGATATTCACTCATCAACAATCTCCGTTAAATGATGATATGAATATAAATTGAGAATATGAAGAATTTATGAAGCTAATTTGAAATTATCTTGTTTTTATTGGACTGGATTATTTTTTTCTTTTTCTGCGTTGTTCATTAACTTGAATTTCCATAAATGCATCAACGACAATTGGATCAAAGTGACTGCCCGATTGTGATTGGATATAATCCAACGATTTTTTCGCCGACCAGGCAGGTCGATACGGCCGATCTGAAAGTAAAGCATCCCAAACATCCACAATTGCGAAAATCCGGGCGGCTAACGGTATTTCCTCGCCTTTTAAACCGCGCGGGTATCCACTTCCGTCCCATTTCTCATGATGGCAGTAGGGAATATCTAAAGCTTTGCGTAAGAATGGAATGGTGGAAAGCATATCATAAGCATAGGTGGGATGCTTATGCATAATCTCCCATTCCTGATCCGTTAGTGGGCCCTCTTTCAACAGAATACTATCCGGCACACCCATTTTGCCGATATCATGCAAAAGCGCTCCACGCTGAACGTGGACTAATTCCTCATCCGTAAAACCCAATTTGCGTGCCAAACGTAAAGTCAAATCCAACACACGCTGACTGTGACCCTGCGTCTCCCGGTCACGCAGCTCCAAAGTACGCGCCCAGCCTTCCAGTGTAGTTTCGTAAGCCACTGCCAAATCCAGGTTCGATTTTTCCAGATCGCGGAATAACAGCGCATTATCCACCGCAATAGCAGTTTCTGATGTCAGTGTATGCAGGAAGTTCTCCCACTCGGTATCCGGATTGAGCGGGGATCGATGGAAAAGTTCCAGCACGCCCTGTACTTTTCCTTTTGAAATCAGGGGAGCGCCGTAGTAAGCCACAAAACTTTCCCCTTCCAGCAAAGGTGATTGCTGGAGCAGATTTGTCTCCTCATGCAAATCGTTGATATAAACCACATCCATGATTTCAGCAGCGCGTCCCGCCAGGCCCTCACCGATATTCAACTTGGTATATTTCAAAGCATCCGTCTTGAAACCTCGTCCTGCCACAAAAAATAACTGCTGATTCTCCTCATCCATTAGCAGAACATCAGCCGCGTCCACATCCAATTGGTCCGTTACCTGCTCCAGCAATAGATAAAGCGGTATTTGCAGGTCGATATTCGTTGTAATGGCTATATTGATATTCTGAAGCGCAGATAGCCGCTTTAATTGGAGTTGTAGACGTTTTTCAGCTTCACGCCGCTGGATTAACTCCTGCTGTGCAGTGGTATAGAGTTGTGCGTTTTGAATGGCTACAGCTACCTGGTGTGAAAGGGTTAATAAAATCTGTTTATCTTCAGAGCTATATAACTGCTCCGAAAGCTTGGGACCCAAAGCCAGAAAACCAAGTAATTCACCTTTGGCAATTAGCGGAACATAAATATTTGCATCAATGGACGTAATGATTTCTTTTTCCTGGCCCCAGATGGAACGGAAATTCGGGTTTGTATCCAATTCCCTTTGATTGACTACGTGGTCATGAATTGACAGCCAGACAATCAACGGATTATCGGATGCGATGGTAATGCGGGGGGACAGATGCATACCAGTCTGATATGCAATTTGGTAATTCCGCCGGTTCTTTTCTTTCAGAAACAGCGCTGCCTTTTCAATATGGAAGGTTTGTATGATTTCAGTCACGATCATGCGAAGCAGTTCATCCAGGTCAATCACAGAGGAAGCCGCCTCACCTACCCGCTGGATCATCCGCACCGCATTGTAGCGGTCGCGGAAGAAATACCGGTCAATCCAATTCTGCAGCGAATCGCGGAACGGCTGAAAAACAAGCGCTGCCAAGATGGAAACAAGAAAAGAAATTGAGAATATTTGTGCGTTGGTATTTGCATGAAATACCTGCAAAGCAATAGTGATGATCAGGAAATAAGCCGCACCAACGATTATTGTAGGAACAAAATAAAGGATACTCTTGCGAACAACTACTTTAACATCCAACAATTGATGGAAAAGAATCGCATACGCAAAGATACCTGCAGCGATTGTGTTGGAAAGAATATCCAGCGGATATTTTCCCAACTCAGTGAAATTTAAACTACCGCCAATCAGGACGAACAGAATTGCCAATGAAAAAAGGCTGAAACGCGTTATCTGATTCTCATCCTGGGAACTTCGTGCACTTTGTAATAAACGGAACAAGCACAATAACATGACTATGTAGCTCGGCCCAGCCGCGACTGCTACCCAACCTGTCATGGTATAGACTAACTCGCCATCCACCATATTAGCAAAAGGTGTGACAACATTGGTGAATTGGTTTAGAAAAATCGCCAGAGCACCATAAGGATAAACGATTTTCTCAATTTTCATTTTCTGGTTCAGGGCTGCCTGCGTGAAATAGAACATCGCAATCATGGATGCGATTGCGGAGGAAGTCATGCCCCTGAACCAGAATAAAGTATCGCCATAGTCCAGTAATACCAGTAAAGAAGCTGCGGACCAGAAAAACATGCAAGCCAAGTAGATGCGAAACCGCACTTTAAGCGTATTTTGCGGCTTTGATATCCTGACAAATATATACAGCAGCAGGTAGGATAATATTGCGGCTGATGGAATAATTATTTTAAGCAGGACTTGCATTTAACCTTATTTATTGAAAATTCACCAATCTATCAAATACATCGGCTTTAGGCTGCATGTGTGGCGGTTTCAAATGCGCCAAGTCAGCACCTTCGGCTTTACGACTCTCTATAAAGTGGTTAAAAGCGCCACTGGGTAACGCTGACAATTTAAAATTATTTTCTCCAAGAACTTCTCTTAGACCAACATAATCTGGATGAAATTCTATCATTTTCTCTTCAATTCGAGCCTGAGCATCCTTGATATTAATCTCATGGCCGGGTTTGAATTCTATGAATAGGTGGAAAATTGGTTTGCCATCTTTTGCCTCTTTCCTGGCCGTCCAATCTACGTTTTCGATTCCAGCGGCTTCGATGGTTTCCCAAATCGATTTCTCGGTAAAACGGATCATATTGCCTAAATCAATCAAGTCATCCGCGCGGGAATAAAAACGGAACTGAGGCAGCACACAACCAATTTCTTCGTCACCTATAGACTCAATCGTAATTAAGTCTCCAATGCGGTAGCGCATAACAACGCCGCCTAAGAGATTGGTGAAAACCAGCTCATAAATTCCGGGCACCAACTCATCCGTCAGGACAGTCTTGGGTGTATATGACGGATCTGCTTTATTTTTTAAATGCTCTTCAAACGGGATAAACTCGTAGAAATCGACATCCGGGAACAAGGTCATGCCTTTGTAATTCCAGGCTTGCAGGCTCTGCATGCCGCCTTCCGTGCTGGCATACCCTTCTAGAGGTTCCCGACCCCAATAATGCGCCACACGTTCACGATAGATGTCCGTATCCGTACCGCCCGCCATGACGCCTTTTAATTTCCAGATATCGCGTGGAAGAATGTTACGGTGCTGGCTTTTAGCGATCAACATTCCGCGTAACAGCTTAAAAATCGTCGTTAATTTCATTCCCTTTAAGGAAGTATTCCCCGTACCACCCTCCTCAAAGCGCTCACCCATCTTTCCCAAAACACTGGCCAGACCATAAAAATAATCGATGCCCGTATCCATTCCCATTCTGAAACCAGCGGCAATTCTGTCACTGAAATCCATTTTCTCGCCCACTTCAATAGGAGGCACAAAACGGACATCTATGATATCCGCCGTTGCATGGCTGACATATCCGGAGGTGTATGGCAGCGGTGCCGTACCCAGCAGCAACACATCATTTGGTTCTACCCGCACGTCCCCTTTATATTTTGCGGAAGATAAAATCATGGCAGTTAATGCTACTTCGCCGTAGCGTTCGTACATTCTATCGGTCAGGGGAATCCACTTCTGTACACCTGATCTACCGGAGGTGTGCGACCAGCGGTAATTTCCCTTTGGCAGGATAGATTCGTCACGATTATTTAGCAAATCGATGTAATCATCGTAGGTGGTTAAAGGTATTCTCTCGCGAAATTCCTGTACCGATTTAGGAACACTCTTCCCATAAAAATGCCTTCCAATTTCACTGTCTTTCAATATATTGAATTGTTCGAACAGTAAGCGTTCCTGGATTTTCATATACTCTCTAATACTGAGGTCAAAGTGGCCGCAATATCGAGACCAAAGCTTATCCCTTTGTGATTCACGAATTAAATCTGATGCTATTGTCATTTTTCACTACTCCTTTGGTTTTTCAAATTTCATGGTGATTGGATTAGGTGCCCAAAACTTTTTTGACTTCAATTCCTGGATATTGATATTAATAAAGCCCTCCGCCTCTGCAATTGAAGTCCATTCAGAAGTTGTATGAATATTGGCAATAGCCGATGATTCAGCAATAGCCCGTGAATAATTTTCCGTAACCAAAAAGTATATAAAAGCTATGGATTTAATAAAGAAGCGGATAATCCCGTTTTTCCATTTAGAGGAACCGCCCGCGTCGGCCAAATGTGCCACGCCGCCAGGTTTAAGCGAGGTAAAAATATTCGTAAGCAGCAAATCCGCGTCCATGTGGTGTGTTGCCAAACAGCAAATCGCCCGGTCGATACTAGCCGGCTTTAGGGGCATTTCATGCGCGGAAGCACAAATCAATTCCGGCTTCTCATACTTATCACTATTCGGGATATTTCTGCCGGCATTGTGCAGCATGTGAAAGGTTAAATCCAGCCCGAAAATTTTTTTAAAGGGTTTCTGATGCCGGATAAGATAAGATGGAATAAAAGCGGTGCCGGTTGCGATATCGAGGATGATATCTTCCGAATTGGTTTGCAGCCCTTCCAGAAATTCGCCCACGAAATTCTCGTAAGTAAACCCCCAAAATCGGGTCAACTCACTGTTCATCAAGCTCTCATAACGGGGAGCCATCTCTGAAAAAGTTTCTATAATATGTTGTTGTTCTTCCAAGCTCACATCCTTTAAATAACAATAAAATATGTCCGCCCTCCGAACAACTAGGAGATTATAGCTTATATTATATCTATTGCCAATTGTTTTGGAAAATTTTCACATATGATCCATGTAAAGGCGCATAAGGAAGAAAAGTGATGAGAGTCTGTTCAATACTGCTGAAATGGACTTATCCATATTGGGAGTCATCTCTCGATAGTCCACTGCCCGGCGTTCTGCTCTCCTGACAATCGTACGAGCCATATCCAGAGCCGCACCCACACTGGTCTTTCCTGAAAAGACAAATTGTCTGGGATTTTCCATTTCTCCCCCATAGTGCTCAATACGCTCTTCAATCCATTCAAGAAACTTAGCCAGGCCAACTTGGCTGCCATCGGCTGAGAGAGGAAAACCGGCGATAACACCCATCAGGCCGGAAATATTATTTTGAAGATACAACAGATCTTCATTGAGCGATTTATCTTCACAGAAACTAACTGCCATGCCCAGCGCAGCGTTCAATTCATCCAGTGTTCCAATCAGTTCAAAGGCAGCATTGTTTTTAGCAATTGGGATGCCGTCCATCAAGGATGATTTTCCCTCATCTCCCTTACCGCTGAAAAACCACCTCATCCTACCTCTTTTGGATTAATTATTCAGTAGAAGTTTGCGCGAGTAAATACCATTCGCTAATGTTGTTGAATCGGTCACCAGTATCATACCAGGATCCCAGGCGGATACCCTGTACGGATTTATCCACAGCGAAATTGTAAACCGGATAAAACAAAGGCAATGCCGGTAATTCTTCGGAAAAAACTACCTGGAAATTTCGATACAGTTTGGCTCGTTCGCCAGTTTCCCGCAGTACACGCCCTTCTTCCAGGTATTGGCTCACAATTCGGTTCTCCCATTGCGAGTAATTTTGTCCGCCAGTTTGTTGGGCTTGATCCCAGAATGGGTATGGATCCGGATCGGGTGAACGCGAGTAGTTGATATCTATTAAAGCCGCCTCGTAAGTCAACGGTTGCAAATGATCCAGTATTAGGGCATCGTATGATACGGGGACCAATTCAACCTCAACACCAATCTTCTTCCAATCCGATTGAATCGCTTCCGCCAGTTGGGTATGAAAAGCATCATTAGGGTGAAGCAAACGGAATGATAGCTGTTCGCCATCTTTACTGCGCACTGTCGCACCCTCTTGTTCGAGCGTGTAATCAGCCTCTTTTAGTAAACTTTCAGCTGCTGCCACATCCTGATCGACCCGCGAAACACTGCTGTAATATGCCCAATTATTCGGCAGTACCGGTACATCGGCAATTACACCCTGACCGCCCAAAATCCGATCGATCATGCCGCGCCGGTCCAGCGCCATCAGCAGCGCCCGGCGGATATTCTCATCCTGTAAAAATTTTACGTCGGAATTATTCAGGTTGAAAAGGATAATGGAAAATTTGGGTTCCATGGCACTATAAAGCGCAATTTCCGAATTAGCCAAAACCTGCGGAAGAATTTCCGTGGTTACCTGGCTGATACCCTGCACAGTGCCTTCTTCATAAGCGGAATAAGCACTTTGCGCATCGCTGTAATATCGGAAGACAAAATCATTAATGTAGGGCGTATCCAGATAATAATTTGAATTAGAGGATAGAACCACACCCTGTATCTTTCCCTCTTCAACCAGCAGGCTCTCGAATTTATAGGGGCCGCTGCCAACCGGGCTCAGGTTGAATTGCGAATTAATAATTTCGGCGAAGGTCATTCCACCCAAAAGGTGTTTGGGTAAAATTCCAAAATCCAGATAATCCATGAAAGGTGAAAAAGCTTCCGGCAGCTGGAATTGCACCAGGTTATCGCTGAGGGCGGTGACCTGAACTGTATTCCAGATTTCTTTGATATCATCGGGAAGCACGGAATCCGGATCGCGCAGCAAATCAACGGTGAAAACAACATCCTCAGCCGTTACCGCCGTTCCATCATGCCATTTCGCGTTTTCACGTAATTGGAAGTTGTAGGTTAAGCCATCATAAGAAATTCCCCAGGTTTCAGCCAGATCGCTCTTTGGCAGCCCTTTATCATCGAACTTGATCAGACTGCTGAAAATCAGTCGATCCACGTCGCGGTCGGCTGAGTTGTAATAATCCAGTGCAGGGTTCAACCGCTGCATACTTCCGATCAATGCTTCAGTGTAAACACCGCCGCTGGTGGGTACAGGAGAAACTAAACGGAAACCGGTTTGTTCGCTGAGGAGAAGCAAACCCATCACGATTCCTGTTACAAGAATGATGATGATTTGCCAACGGAATTTCTTCATATCTGAATGATTTTACATTAAAAAGGGCATTCTTCCGAATACAAAAGAAGATGCCCTTAATAATCAGATGGATTAGATCAGCTAATCGCGATCGTCGCCAATACCAAAATCACAAATACAATCGCTAAAATGATGGTGACCCAGAACAAAGTTTTTTCAATCCCACGACGTGATCCGTACGTGGTAGCCATGTCCTGACCGGTTAAGCCGCCTAAGCCAACACCCTTATTCTGCAATACAACGCTGAGAATAAGCGCTACTGAAGTTATAATCAATGCGATTTGAAAAAAAGTTACCAACTTAACCTCCAATGTTAGTGAAAACAGAAAGGATTATACCTTTTATTTAGGCTAAACGTCAACTCATGGAAGAAATCATCGCCAGCATCCATATCCATTCCGTATACTCGGATGGGTTAAAAACACCTCCTCAAATCGCCAAAGAGGCCGCGAAATATCAAGTGGACGTGATCATGATGACCGATCACAATGTTTTTCCGACGGGATTCAACGGTTATTACAATGCGGAGGGCCGCCGTGTCTTGTTGATGACAGGCGAAGAAATCCATGATAAGAATCGCCAACCCCAGAAAAACCACATGCTCGCGCTGGGCATTAAGCAAGATTTGTCCCCCGCCGCGCGCGACCCGCAGGAGCTAATCGATGCTATCCGGTCAGATGGCGGTCTTTCCTTTATCGCGCATGCCTACGATCCTGAATTGCCCATTATCGATGAGGCCGACCTTTCCTGGGTAGATTGGCAGGTGCGTAATTTCACCGGCCTGGAAATTTGGAATAACCTCAGCGAATTGAAGATCCGCGTAACGAATAACCTGCAGATCGTTTTATTCGCGCTCTTTCCGCAATTCATAGCCCTGGAGCCGCCCGCGCAGATTCGCGCTATTTGGGACCGGCTGCTCAATGAAGGCCAGCACACCTACGCCATCGGCGGTGTGGATGCCCATACCTTTCACTTTAATTTCGGGCCTATTATATTGGAAGTCTTTCCCTATGCCTATCACTTTCGCAGTATTCACACTCACATCTTGCTGGAGGAAGGACTCAGCGGAGAGGCTGAAAAGGACAGTCAGGAAATTATCAGCGCGCTAGGTCAAGGCCGCGCTTTCATCGGCTATGACCTGCCCCACACCGCACGCGGTTTCCGCTTCTTTGCTGCTTCAGATAAATGCAAGCTTGAAATGGGTGAAAGCGGAAGTTTTGAACACGGCCAACAATTAACCGTTCATCTGCCCGCTCCGGCTAAATGCAGATTGATCCGCAATGGCAGTTTGGTCGATTCAAGGAAAGTTACACAGGATTATTCCTGGCCGGTCACGCAGCCAGGCGTTTACCGTCTGGAATGCTACCGGCGCTATCTGGGAAAGAAGCGCGGTTGGATTTTCAGTAATCCAATTTGGATTACTGAAAACTAACCCTTGATGACAGCCAACGGCACCAGCCGCGCCACACTCCGGCCCAGGCCGGCACCTTCGATGCATTCAATCACGCGGTCAATATTCTTATACGCCCGCGGAGCCTCCTCTGCCAATCCACGCAGTGAACCCGCTTGCACGAAAATTCCACGCGCGGCCAATTCCTCTTGCAGCTGTCCGCCGTTGATTTCTTTCTTGGCCTGCGTGCGGCTGAGTACGCGTCCGGCGCCGTGGCTGCACGAGCCGAAAGATTTGACCATGGCGCTTTCAGTTCCCGCCAGCACCCAGGAACTGGTTCCCATACTGCCCGGCACTAATACCGGTTGTCCGATTTTTTGATATTTCTGCGGCAGGTCCGGATGACCCGGGCCAAAAGCGCGCGTGGCCCCCTTGCGGTGCACACAGACGCGAACCGATTGTCCACCAATCTGGTGCGTTTCAATTTTGCCAATGTTATGCGCCAAATCATAAACATTGCGTAAATGATGTCCGGGGAAACAATCTTCGAAAGTCTGCCGGACTGCAAAAGCCAAAACCTGCCGGTTGCAAAAGGCGTAATTCGCAGCCGCCCGCATGGCCGCCAAATAAGCGCGCCCTTCCGCGGAGTTCAAAGGCGCGCACACCAACTCGCGATCCGGCAGTTGGATGTGGTATTTGGCTGCAACGGCCTGAAATTGATGGACGAAATCCGTGCAAACCTGGTGGCCGAAGCCGCGCGAACCGGAATGCAGTTGGATAGCTATACTTCCTTTGTGAAGACCCATGACAGCCGCCGCCTGCTCATCGAAGACCTGCTCAACATAATCCACTTCGATAAAATGGTTGCCGGAGCCCAATGATCCAATCTGTTCCGCGCCGCGTTCAGAAGCGCGCCGGCTGACCGCGGCCCAATCCGCGCCTGCAATACAGCCGCCATCTTCGCTGGTTTCGATGTCCTCCCGGTCGGCAAATCCGTTTTTCAAAGCCCAACCACTGCCCTGCTCACAGATGCGCCTCAATTCCTTGGCTTGTACCTGTACAATGCCCTTCTCGCCCACCCCGCTGGGGCAAGCCTGATACAGCAGCCGCGTAAAATCTTCCAATAAATGCTCAGCTGCCTGCCTGGGCAAATCGCTGGCCATCAGACGCACGCCGCAGTTGATATCGTATCCAATCCCACCCGGCGAAATAACGCCCTCTTGCACGTCCGTGGCAGCCACACCGCCAATGGGAAAACCATACCCCTGATGCACATCCGGCATGACGCAAACGCTGCCCACCAATCCGGGCAATGAAGCGGCATTGACAGCTTGATCCAAAGAACGATCCTGCAAGGCAGCTTTCAGCATGATTTCATCCGAAAATATCCTAACCGGTACGCGCATCCAGGGCTGAACAGATCGGCTGATCTCCCATTCATAGGTATTGATCTTTTCTATCTGCTTGAGATCCATCATATTTCCTTAATTAATTATTACAGGTTAGAGATCAAATACAAGCCGGGTGCGGTAGCTGCCATTTTCTTTAATAATCTTTAATTCATGATATGTGACTGCCTTGACCTCACGCTGCCTGGACAAAACAGGAACTACCTTGAGATCCGCCTCAAGATGATTTTCATGAATGGTAAGGGAAAATTGATTCACCACACGACCTTCCTCGACCCGGTAAAGCAGTTCAGTCAGAAATACAACCAACAACCCTTCCCGGTCAATATCATCCAAGGCAATATGGATTTCTTCCAGGTCGGTAGTCCCTTTACGGATGCCCAGAATATGATATAAACCCATTGCGGCATTGATAAACATTTCAGGAAGATTCGGCGCAAAGACATCCAATGCGATGTCGGCCTTATGGGGAACTTCTTTGAATCCGGAAAATGGGCGTTCAGCGTCCATCACTTATAATTATACGATATGAAGATTGACCTGCAAAAAATCGAAAATACGCTAAAGGATTTCTTTGAGAAAGACTTACGAATTGTCGCTCATAAAAATCCGCTGCAAAACATTACGGATGAGTTGATTTCCGTAATGGATAATAATCTTAAAATAATTGGTGACAAAGTATTTGCGCCCAATGTCTTTCGAGTATCCATCCGCGACAAGAAACTCATGGATGACGATGATATGAAGGAATGGAAGAAATACGCCCAGGAAATTATCCGGGATATTGCCAGGGATAATGCTCTCCAGTTGGCGGGTCCACTGCATATCCAGGTTTTTTACAATCCCAAGCTGGATAAAGAATTTAATATCACAGTAACCAATTCATCCATCCCCTCAGGCAAGACTGTCAGCCTGTATAGCGAGAATAATGGTGGAGAGCAGCCTGAAGTCATCACAGACGGTTATTTAATCACCGCGGACGATAATTATTACCAGATCGTTAAGTTGATCACAACCATTGGCCGCCGAGAGGATAATGACCTGGTAATTGATAACCTGCGTATTTCAAGAGTACACGCTCAAATTCGTCAGATCAAAAACAAGCATGTCTTGTTTGATCTGGATTCAACCTCCGGTACAAAGGTAAATGGCGTTAAAATTCATCAACATACCCTTAATCATGGGGATGTAATTGAAATTGCCGACGTACCAATCATTTACGGAACTAATCAGGATTTTATTCCCGAAGAGGAAAATAAAAGTAAAACCCGAATATTATCCTCAAAAAAAAAAATGAAGATTAAGAAATGAGTGCTGTTATCGTTTTAATCCTGCGGGCTTTGATTGCCCTCGCCCTGTTTGCTTTTTTAGGTTTGGTTATTCTGGTATTATGGAAAGACTTGCAGCAAACGATCAGGAAGAGTGTTGAATATCAAATCTCTCCAATATATCTGACCCTGCCCGAAAGCGGTTTGGCGTACAGCTTCAGTCAACCGGAAGTCTATATCGGTCGAGAAGCCCAGGCTGACTTGCAGATTCCCGACGATACCCTCTCGGCATTGCATACGCGTTTTTTCTTTAAAAACAAGCATTGGATGGTTGAAGACTTGCAGTCGACCAATGGGACTTACCTGAACGAGGAAAGGCTATCTACACCCTCGGTTTTGGTGGAAGGTGACGAAATCAATTGCGGTAAAGTTCAAGTCTTAATCAGTTTCATTCAGAGTTGAATGGATCCAGTTGTCTTATAATGTACAGGATTATACAAAAAGTCTTATCAGCACAATCAATGGAGTGAGAAAATGGAAAACAAACCTGTCTTGGCAGTAATTGGCGGATCAGGCCTGTATAACTTTCCTGCTTTGAAAAATACCCAATCCCTGGAAATCGAAACACCTTTCGGCATGCCCAGCTCACCGATCATCACCGGCGATTTATCCGGCCGAAAAGTGGCATTTTTAGCTCGGCACGGTATCGGTCATGTATATCTGCCCTCCGAAGTGAATTATCGCGCCAATATTTACGCACTCAAATCCCTGGGTGTGAATCGCATCGTCAGCATTTCAGCCTGCGGTTCTCTGCGCGAAGACTATTCACCCGGCCATATTGTTATCCCCAGCCAATTGGTTGATTTGACCCACAAACGCGAACGCACATTCTTTGGCAATGGTATTGTGGCGCATATCGGCTCAGCCGATCCGTATTGTGAGAAGTTATCAAATATGGCTTACACTGCCCTGCTGGACAGCGGCGCCACCATCCATAAAGGCGGCACATATATCTCCATTGAAGGACCGCGCTTTTCCACCAAAGCCGAATCCAATTTATACCGCGAATGGGGAATGTCTATCATTGGAATGACCGCCTGCCCTGAAGCCATGCTGGCGCGTGAAGCCGAAATTTGCTATACAACCATGGCGCATGTAACCGATTATGACGTCTGGCATGTCAGCGAAGAACCCGTCACGGTTGAAATGGTAGTGAGGGTGCTACAGAAAAACACACAGATCGCCCAGGAATCGATTCAACGCATGGTGGAAATGCTTCCAGAGGAGAATGATTGTAATATTTGTCCGCATTTGTTAAATAACGCGATTATGACCCAACCTGATAAGATTTCACCGCAGGTAAGAAAAAAACTTGATATTTTGATCAATAAGTATATTTAAAGTGTTTATCTTTCCGACCACGAAAAATCCAAAAAGCACCTTGCAAAGCCGGTTATTTCTAATAGCCGCGCTGGTGCTTTTTCTGATGGCAGCCGCTTTGACTCTTTCACCAGCGGTAAAATACCGTTCATGGAACGCCGATTTGAGATGGGCGCATTGGGCCGCTTATTTCATTTGGCTGGCAGGCGCCAGCCTGATCCACCGCATCACCATAAAAAAATTCAACGATTGGGACGCCATCATCCTGCCAACCGCCTTTTTATTGGTCGGCTGGGGGATGCTCACCATTTGGCGGTTAAGCTTCGTCTTTGGCATCCGTCAAACATTGTGGTACATCCTGGCAATCATCCTCGGTTTTTTTGTGCTCCGCTCCGAGAATTTTCTGGATACGCTAAAAAAGTATAAATATGTCATATTAATACTTGGCCTGATTTTGGCTGTGCTGACCTTTTTCTTCGGGACATATCCCGGCGGAGAAGGCCCCAAGCTATGGCTTGGTTTCCACGGGATTTATTTCCAGCCATCCGAACCGCTCAAATTAATTCTGATCGTTTACCTGGCTGCTTTCTTTTCTGAAAAATATTATCTGAAATTCGACATCCTGCAAACAATCCTGCCCACCCTGATCCTGGTCGCCACAGCCTTATTCATCCTGGTAGGACAACGCGACATGGGCACGGCATTGATTTTCATTGTGATTTACATTGGGATGCTCTATATCATTTTTGGAAAGAAGCGTATCCTGGGAATTGGCGCGTTCATCGTCGGATTGGCAGCGGTAACCGGATATCTTTTTATTGACCTGATTCGCATCCGTTTCCAGGCCTGGGTGGAACCGTGGCTTGACCCACAATCGGGTTCCTACCAAATCATCCAATCGATTATCGCTATTGCCGCCGGCGGCTTGTTCGGCAGCGGTTTTGGCATTGGATATCCCGGTCTGGTTCCAGTCCCTCATTCCGATTTCATCTACGCCTCGATTGTGGAAGAAACCGGTCTGGTCGGCGCTATCGCTTTAATCAGCTTGTTTACCATTCTGCTTTTCCGCGGCATGCAAACGGCTATTCGCACCAATAGTAAGTTCTACCGTTTTTTGGCTTCCGGTATCAGTATTTTTATTACCTTCCAAACTGTTCTGATCATCGGTGGAAATATCCGCATGCTGCCAATCACGGGTGTTACCCTGCCGTTTATTTCTTACGGCGGATCGTCGCTGCTCACTTCGACGCTGTCGCTCTTTCTTCTGACCAAAATCAGCTCCACGCCTAAAACGGAACAGGTTCGTGCCTCACAGGATCCCATTTCGCTACGAAACATCACCGTGCTGCTATCAGCCGCAATGGTTCTTTTGACTCTGGTTACCGGTTGGTGGGCAATCATTCATTCAAGCGATCTGCAATTGCGTCAGGATAATCCTCGCAACTTAATCGCTTCCCGTTTCGTGAAAAGAGGCTCATTCCTTGATCGGAATGATTACAAGCTCACTACCAACACCGGCCAAATTGGTCATTATCGTCACGAAATCCTGTATCCGGACCTCAGTAACACGATAGGTTACTATGATTACACCTACGGAATCAATGGCTTGGAGGCGAAATACGATAATTATCTCAGCGGGCAAGCAGGTTATCCCTCTTTTGATACCTGGTTCAACTATTTACTGTACGATCAGCCCCTGCCCGGTCTGGATGTAAAACTCACCCTGGACCTCGATAAACAAAAAATTCTGGATACCATGCTAAAAGGGCACCAGGGGGCGGCGGTCGTTATGAACGCGTCCACGGGTGAAATTCTAGCTCTCGCCAGCTTCCCATCGTTTAATGCCAACAGCCTGGAAGAGAATTGGCAAGCCTGGAATTCAGATGGTACTTCGCCATTTCTAAATCGTGTTTCTCAGGGTGCCTACCCTTTGGGTGAATTATTATCAGCGTTTCTTATCGCGGATAATAATTCCGTATTGGAGGATGATTTTAATACCTCTACTTCCACAAACGGAACGGATTTGTGCGCGGTAGGGGAGAGCAGCCCCAAGTTATGGTCCCAGGCAATCAGTCAAGGCTGCCGTAGTGCTCTAAAAGAGATATTGAATGATAAGTCCAGCGATGTGGTCATTCAAGCACTTTCCAGATACGGTTTGAACGCGTCCATTGACATTGGCTTGCCGTTAAATAAGACCCAGGAGCTGGGACAAGTAGAAAATTGGCAGGAATTACTTTATGGGGTTAATCGTATTCGCGTAAGCCCGCTGCAAATCGCTTACGCATTCAGCGTTTTCAGCAATACCGGGCTGCAGCCCACACCGGCCTTGCTTTCCGCCTATAAAACCGCCGAGGATGGCTGGGTAGCCTCAGAAAGCAGCCAGGGAGCACAAGTTATTTCGACCGAAACCGCGCAGGATATCAGCCGCCTGTTGGCTTCGGAGGAGATCTCCGGTTGGGAAATGTCTGCCAATGCCCAGGACGAGAATGGAACTTATTCCTGGTACGTGGCCGGTACATCTTCATTAGGCAGCAGTAATCCGTTGGTCATTGTTGTGGTAACCGAAGAATCCAACGCTGAAGACCTGCGTTGGATTGGCCGACAGATTTTTAAATTGGTTACAGAATCTTGAAAATTACTTCGCCTTAACCAGCCGAACAAATTTCCGTTTGCCAACCTGCAGTACGCCTTCGCTCAACTCCGCGTTCCAACCCGTTACGAGTTCTTCGTTTAGCTTGACGGCGTTCTGGGTGATCATATTGCGTCCATCCGTGCGGCTTTTTACCATTCCGGCGTCCACCAGGACGTCCAGGCATTTCTGTCCGGGGGTCAGCACGAATTCATCCATTTCATCCGGGATAGATTTTTGCTGGAATTTGATCACGAAATCTTGTTCTGCTGCTTTTGCCTTTTCTTCGCCATAAAAAGCTTCGGTGACTTCGGAAGCCAGGGCCATTTTTGCATCGCGTGGATGTAGACTGCCAGCTTGCATGGCCTTTTCCATTTCGGCAACTCTTTCCGGCGTCCAACGCGTTACCAGGCGGAAATAAACCGGCATGCAATTGTCCGGAATACTCATCATTTTCCCATACATATCTTCCGGGGTTGTATTAATTGGCACATGGTTGCCCAGGGATTTACTCATCTTCTCCACACCGTCAGTGCCGGGCAAGATGCTAAGGCAAATGGCAATATTAGGCTGGGCCCCAAGCGCAGTCATAACTTTGCGCGCCGCTGTAACGATGTTGAAGAATTGGTCAGTCCCGCCCACCTGCACATCCGCTTTTAGGCTGTAGGCATCGTACCCCTGCATTACCGCGTAAAGGGTTTCGTGCAGGTAGACTGCATCGCCGCGTTCCCAGCGCAACTTGAATTTTTCACGGCTGAGGAACTGCTGCACGGTGAAGTTTTGTGTAAGACGGATGATTTCCGCAAAATTCAACTTGGAAAGCCATTCCGAATTGTAGCGAATGATGGTTTTCTTGGGATCCAGAATACGGAAAGCCTGTTCCGCATACGTGTTGGCATTGGCTCGAATTTCTTCTTCTTTTAATATTGGCCGCGTAACATCTTTATCGGAAGGGTCGCCAATTAATGCGGTGTAATCCCCAATTAGAAAGGTAACTTCGTGACCGAATTCCTGAAATTGCTGTAGTTTGCGCATGGTTACGGTATGGCCGAGATGCAAATCCGCTTTGGTGGGGTCATAACCGCAATAAATTCTAAGAGGGCGATTTTCTTTTTCTGCTTGCACCAAACGATCATGCAATTCAGTTCGCATAACCTTTTTTACTTCCTCATCGCCGTATTCCGTGCCTTGCATCAGTACGGCTACTTGATCTTCTATGCGCACACTAGCCTCCAGTGAATGAAATAATGTTAGATTATACCAGCCGGCTGTAAACCGGAACACCGAGAATTTAAGAAAATCTTACGTGCTATAATCACCGCAGGTTGCTACCATGGAAAGCGTCTTAGTACTGAACGCAAATTATGAACCACTAAATATTTGCAATATGCACAAAGCGGTCTGCCTGATGGTGATGGACAAAGCCCAGTTGGTGATGAATGGCAGGGGCGAAATTCGCACTGTAGACCGATCATTTCCACGTCCCTCCGTGATTCGCTTGGAAACAATGGTGCACCGCCCCCACCCAAAGGTCAAATTGACCCGCAAAGAAATATTCAGACGTGATAATTACACCTGCCAGTATTGCGGTAGTACCACGCGCACGTTAACTATCGACCACGTTGTACCCCGCCATTTGGATGGTCCACATAATTGGGAAAATGTCGTTACAGCATGTTCAATATGCAACCACGAAAAAGGCGGGCGCACACTGGAACAATCCGGGATGGTGTTGCGCAAAAAACCTGTGGAACCGTCTGCTTCCGCGCTATACCTTTATAACCACTACCTTCCTGAAAATCGGGAATGGGAACAGTTCCTGCAAGGTTGGTAATAATCCGCCGCTCCCTCCAAGAAAAAGCTCCGCGATCGTCAAACTCAGTTATCGGTCTTAAATAGAATAGAGGCCTCCTATAGAGACCTCTATTTATTGAGTTTATTTTTTAGGCTTCTTCGTTTTTATCTTCCGAATCAGCTTCCAACATTTCTACAGCAGTTACCGTCTCGCCATCCGCGATTTGCCTCCGGGCCCGCAGATGATTGAAAATCAACATCCAGGTTGCAAAAACCGCTACGCATGCCATGATAATTTGATTGACATTGACTCCGCCCACGTAGGAAGCATCCAGACGAATGAACTCAAGTAAGAAACGCCCCACCGGATAAATAATCAAATAGATATACAGCAAATCACCGGGCAGCAGCTTATCCTCTTTCGCCCTTCCCAGGAACATTAGCAGGAAGAAGTTAAACAGGTTCCAGATGGATTCATACAAGAACATGGGATGGAAGCGGCTGAAATCCTCATAACCGGCCAAACGATGGGCAGGATCAATATAAATTGCCCAAGGCAGGCTGCTTGGCGGACCGTAAAGCTCCTGATTGAAGAAATTGCCCCAACGGCCAACAGCTTGTGCCAATGCAAGGCCGGGCACAATGATGTCCGCCCATGTGAGGAAATTCAAGCCTTTGCGCTTGGTGTAGATCAGCAGCGCTAAAAGACCGCCGATCACGGCGCCGGGAATGCCCAGACCGCCGTTGCGGGTATTCAGGATCTCCAACGGATGCGCGAAATAATATTCCGGGCCAACACCCATTGATTGTGAGGGAGTAAAAACGTGCCACAGGCGCGCACCCACGATTCCAAGGATAAGCAGCCAGGGAACAATATCCCATACATTTTCGCTATCCAGCTCACGCCGCTCGGCTTCTTTTATCGCCACCCAAACAGCGGCCAATACGCCAACCATAATAATAATGCCGTAAAAATAGATTTTTAACGGCCCAATTGTTATTCCATCAGGCATAATACATTCCTTTCAAAATCAAAATAGTAATCCAACAATTCTAATGCAATTCTTTCCAGGAAAACCATATTCGCTGAAAAACAGTTACATAAGTGAACACCGCCAATACCCACAACCCTGCTAAAGGTTGCGCAAACAGGAGGCACAGAGAAGTGATCAGGTATCGTTCCACGCGTGTCAGCAAACCGATCTTGGGGTCACAACCCAGGGATTGAGCCCGCGCGCGCACATAAGAGACCATCACGCTGCCGGTCAGCGCAGCAAATACTAAAACCACCCCCAATAGATGTCCCCTGCCGAAGAAATACAGCAATAAGCCGAACATAATGGCCATTTCTGAAAAACGGTCTGCTACTGAATCCAGCAGTCCGCCAAAAGGCCGGTTGTTTTGCTTCAAGCGCGCCAGTGTGCCGTCCAGCGCGTCCAGCGGGCCGCTCAGAGCCACAATCAAGCCTCCCAGGCGCAGACTGCCGGTTGCGATAAAATAAGCCGCTGCAACATTAAATATCACGCCTGTAATAGTAATGGTGTTGGGGCTGATACCGGTTTTCAGCAGCCAGCCGCCAATGATGTTCAGAAAATTCGCAAAGAATTTCCGTAATTTATCAGTGAATGTCATTATGCTATTGTAGTCAACTTTCTATGAGAGATTAGTACGCTTCAGGTTCATCAGGGGAATCATCGAAGAGAACTTCGCGTTCACGGCCGCCCGATTCCACCGGTCCGACAATACCGCGCTCTTCCAATTCGTCCATCAAGCGCGCCGCCCGCGGGAATCCAATGCGCAGTTTCCGCTGCAGGCGTGAAGTGGAAGTATGGCCTTCCTGCCGTACCAGTTTTATCGCTTCTTCTATCAAATCATCGGCATCATCGCCCATAGAAGGCACCAAACCCTCCCAGGGCGCAGGTTCCTCAGCGGGTGTTTCTGTTTGTGTGGCATTCTTCCAATAGGCAATGATATTTTCAATTTCGCGGTCATCCACCAGTACAGCCTGTGCGCGTTTCAACCCGGCTGTTTCAGGATCGAGGAAAAGCATATCCCCGCGCCCCATCAGCGTTTCCGCCCCATTTGCATCCAGGATCACGCGTGAATCCACCGACGAAGCCATCATGAAAGAAATGCGGGCCGGGAAATTGGCTTTAATCAAACCGGTGATGATATTCGTGCTGGGGCGTTGGGTGGCAACCACCAGATGAATACCGGTCGCGCGCGCCATTTGCGCCAGGCGGACCAGATAACCTTCGGTTGAATCAGGCGCGGAAAGCATTAAATCGGCTAATTCATCGATGAATATGACAATCTTGGGTAGATGCTCCCCACCCCGCCGAGCCATTTTGGCGTTATAAGCTTCCAAATCGCGGGCATTCACCGCTTCCAGTTTTTTGTAGCGGTCATCCATTTCCTTAATTGCCCAGGCCAGTACACCCAGCATGCGATCCAACTGTGTCTCCACTTTACCCATCAGGTGCGGCAGGCCATTGAAGCGTAATAACTCAACCATCTTGGGATCCAAAATAGCTATGCGCAAGTCGTCCGGCGTGTTGTTCATCACCAAACAGGCGATCAGTGAAGTGATACAGACAGATTTACCTGAGCCGGTAGTCCCTGCCACCAACACATGCGGCATACGGGTCAAATCGGCAATAACCGGCGCGCCGGAAACGTTCAAACCCAACGCCAGGTTTAACGGAGCGGGTTTGGCTTTGAACTCAACGCTATTCAGGATTGTTTTCAACCTGACCAGGCTGCTGCTGGTATTGGGGATTTCAATTCCGACAAAAGAATGTCCGGGGATTGGCGCCTCAATACGCAGACGATCAACGCCTAAAGCCAGGGTTAAATCCCGGCTCAACCCGGAGATTTGGGAAACCCGGACTTTCTTGCGAACTATATCGCCTTCTTCATTGACCTTTTCAACATATCCCGGTTCAACCGCATACTGGATAATGGTAGGTCCTACCCGATATCCGGCCACGCGGGCTGGAATGCCGAACTCTTCCAGAGTTTTTTCGATCTGGATGGCTTTGGCATGAATAAAGGGTTCATCCGAAGTCGAAGATTGAGCATCCAGCAACAAGTCCATCGGAGGGAGTGCCAATTGCCGGGTTGGCGCGGCCGCCGCAGGCGTTGCGGTTTGCGGATAAGTCCCTTCAGTAGGCGCCGGCTGCTCTTCTTCCAAATCAGGTTCAACCGATGAATCCTGCGAGGAGCCATTATTTGCTGTTGTTTGCAGTACGCGGTTAAAATAACGATCCAATTTACGGGAAAGTGGAAGTAAAAAACCTATTCCCGCTAAAGTTGTCAGCAGCCACACCACTAACAAAAGCGCGGTAGCCAGTACATTTCCTAAAAAACCTTTAAAAATGCTTGCCAACCCCCAGCCAATTACACCACCGTCCAAACCCAAATGTGCTCTGTCAACTGAAAAGCCGAAAAATGCGGAAAATAGAGCCAGCAGTGAGAAAAGAGATAATTCCAGAGAAATAATCCGTTTAAGGTTCAGCCGGGGAAATTGTTCAATCCGCCGGAAAAGGATCAGCAGTCCGATATAGATAACCAGCGCAACCAGGATATAAGTCCCCCAACCAAATCCGTTAACGATCCAATCCGTCCATAAATTTGCGACTGTGCCGGATGTCAGGCCCAAAATATTCAGCGCGGTGATTATCGCTGTACTAACAATAAGGATACCAACCACATCCTGCCCGAATCTTTTTATTGTCTGAGACAGTACGTTTCCGATGTTTTTTTTCTCAGGAGGTTGTGGTTTTCTCGTATTAACCATAGTCTATTTTTCTGTTTTCGAAAGCGCCAAACCCAAACGGTGTTTTTTTGAATCGATGTGTAAAATCTCTACAAACACAGTCTGGTTAACATTAAATACTTCATTCAGGTCTTTAATCTTATCATTCATTTCTACCGTCGAAATATGGATCAACCCCTCAACGCCTTCTACCAATTCCGCAAATGCCCCGTACGGCAGGATTTTCGAGATTTTAGCACTAATAATGTCTCCCGGTTGGTACTTACGCTCTAATTCAAACCATGGATTGGGATTCAAGCGCTTGATGCTCAGGGCGACATGCATATCCTTCGGGTCGATAGATAGGATTAATACCGAGATCATATCGCCCAATTTGGCATGATCCTCCGGCCGCCGAACTCGTCCCCAAGACAGTTCTGAAATATGCACCAAACCTTCCACCCCACCCAGGTCAACAAAAATACCAAAATTCGTGATGTTCGTCACTCTTCCCTGAACAATTGAATTGGGGATCAAACTGGCAATCAATTCTTTACGTTTGCCATTTTCGGTCTGGGCAGCTCTTTCAGAGAGAACCACTTTATTCAGAGCGCGGTTGCATTCAATAACCTTTACTTTGGTGACATTGCCTACCCGCTCTTTGAATAATTCCAATTGGTCCTGCGTTTTTTCCGGTTGGGTTTCATAAAGGATATGCGATACCGGTATAAATCCCTGTAATTTGTCAGCCTTCGCCAGCAAGCCACCCTTGTTATAGCCAATGATTGTTACCTCAATGATGACATCATTCTGGTAGAGTTTTTCTATATACACCCAATCATTGCCGTCATCGAAATCCCGAGGATTCTTTTTCAAATTTGGACTACCGGATTCATCGTTATGCTGAACCGGTTCATTCGATAGTACAAAATCCCACCAACCCTGATCAAATTGCATTTGCTCAGTACCTTTATCATCACTTTCCCGTTTTATGTTCATAACCACCCTCCAAAATACAATGATTTAATTATTCTTTTCTGTGATGCTCTTTTCCATATTAATGATTAGATTTGAAACAGCGCTAATCGCAATGCGCTGCTTTCGATAAAGATCTGCTTCTGATAAGGACAATTTTCGTGCAATATCTTTCACTTTCCATCCGGATAAATATTTTAAGTCTAAAAGATTATATAAAATCCACTCATTAGTATATTGACGTTCCCCTTCGGGTTTCAGCTGATCGATAGCCGAACGGAGCACTTCACGCAACGCATTCACTGGCGATTCTTTCTCCATTACAGTTTTTTCTTCAATCAACCTCAATCTCAGCAGCATGTTCTGAGATAGCTTTGGCCCTCCCCAAAGATGATCAAGCGCATCTTTAACCCACTTATCCACCTCCTGCGTATCTGTAATAGGACTTTCATCATAAATTTTTTCCTGATTGAAGCGGGATGTTGCCAGCAGATCCTGAATAATCGAAACTTGCGGTGTCAACATCTCCAGTGAGACAAACAGGTTTTCTTGAACTTTACGGTCATGCAGTGCCAATGCCAATCGGGATGTCAATTTTCTAGCGGAAGTCTGTTTCTCGGGATCCATACGGGAATTGTCAAAATCCTCGACCAGGATTACACCCATCAATTCCGGGGAACCATCATTCGGAACAAAAAACAGCGGCAGGATTGAACATCCGTTATTATCAGGGATAATTACATTCTCCCGATCTTCAAAACCGGCAGCCAGACTCAGGAATTCTCCCCTGCGATCCGAATAAGTTTGCGACATCTTACCTGCCAGCACATCCATTCCATTACCATTGCCATTTATCACAAAAAGTTGCGCGCCCCGTACCTGCAGCAGATCACAAATCGTCGCCAGAATCAGGTCAGTGAATTGGCGGACATCGTTGCTGGTCAGGAGCTTATCCTCCAGCGAGCGGATCTGTTCCAATTCCTCGCGATCGTTTTTCGAGAAAAGGAATCTTTCCCAAATATTCGCAAACAACGTGATGGAATACTCAAAAAGGACGATCACCGCCACCATTGCCAGCACTATCAGCGCGGAAACATCCACCTGCCACAATTTTCCCAGCCGGTTGATGATGGTAGTCACGCCTAACGTTAAACTGGCAGTTGTCGGCCCGCGCATTACCCAGCGGAACAAACGGCTCTTAATCACGCGGTCAGTCCATGGAAAGCCGAAAAATGAAACCGCGTAGGTCATGGTTATCAGCGTGATAAACACCGTTGCATTTGAAATAATGGAAAGCAGCCAGAAAACCAAAGGCATTTGCGCGGCAAATCCAGATCCGTACAACAGATATGGGAAAGAACCAAGCGCCGGCCCAACAGCACTGATAATCAGGTAAAGCATGCGCCGCCGGCTGGTGCTGGTGACCGTGCGCCGATAAGCCCGGATATAGTTGTACCAGGATAGAAACATGGTGATAAAGAAAAAAGCGCTGAACAGGTCATTGAAGATAGTCCGCTCTAAATAAGGCGCCGGCGGACGATCCATAATGACCACACCAACTAAAAGGTTGGTGAATAACAGCGCCGCAAATGCTAAGCTGATAACGATGCACAAATTCCCAATCAGGCTGCGTCTGCCCCGGCTGGGTTTGCCGGTCATGGATAATAAGCCGTCTGAAAAGCGGAAATATGCTGTTGGGAGAAGGACAATTCCCAGCCAATGGATTTTCAACAAAAATCGCAGGGAGCCCGCATCCTGGGTAACAGTAATAAAAGAATCAGCGCCGAAAATTACCACAATACAAAGCATTAAGAAAGTAAACGACAGGGTTACTTTATCATGCAGCTTGAACGTCACTGCGTAGATAAAGAGCGAGAAAGAAATTATGGCAACGCCAGCAGTCAAAATATCGCTGATGGCTTTTAATAGCGTTTCTAAACCACTCAAATTACTCATAGGCTACTACTTAATGTATCGCGAAAAGAACAAAGCGATATCATTATTATTAAAGAAGTTATCATCATATCCCGAAAACTCAAACCCACATTTTTTGACCAGGCTGATCCCGGGGAAGTTCTTTGAAGACATTTCAATACTCATCCGGGAAAAATGTCTGGACGCTCCCCAACTATTGGCCGCCTGAATTAACGTTGTTGCTACTGATTTTCTGCGCCAAAGTTCATCGACAACCAAATCTTTAACCCAAAGCATGTCCGATGCAAAGATTGCCGTAAACGTTACATACCCAACAGGTATTGTATTGATACAAGCGATTAGAACGCTTGAATAATTTTTCCACCGCTCGACCAGGCTATCCGGAGATTGCGGGTAAGCCAAGCGCATCTCACGGGGAAGATGGTTTTCAATAAAGGTTGTCGCTATCCTACCCGATTCTACATTTTGCGTCATCTGCCAAACACATTCTGTTTTAACAGTATGATCAAATCGCGATAACAGCTCGATATCGGGTGAAACAGCTTGTCGAATTAGTATCTCCGCCATAGATTCTATTGTGGTATTACCTTCACGTCAATTACGCAAGGTTTTAATAAATTATTTTGATTATCCAATGCAACCAAGCGCAGTGAATAATTGCCCGGTTCCAGTTGGTCCGTATTCCAACGGCCGCCAAATGAGTCCTCAATGACCGGTCTATTTCCAGCCGAAATGGGTGTCCATAAATCTTCGCCCTGCATTTGGTATTCGTATTTATAGAATCCAAAATTCGGGATGTTCACAGTGCCTTTCAATTCCACCGACCCGCTAACCTCATCCCCGGAGATCGGTTGAACCCACTCCAACTCTCCAGGAATGCAGCCGGTTAGGGCAATAGCAGTCTGCGTTTGCTGCAAAAATTCCGGTGTTTGGGTCACTTCTGCCTGATCCGGTTCCGGGGTTACATTTAAATCAATAGTAGGTGTCGCAATTCGGGAAATACCGGGAAATTTGATAGAAGCCACCGAAATCAGAATAAAGTTGGACACACCCACCAACGCTACCAAAACAATGATTGTCACGGATAATCGCAAGCTTTTTTGCGCTACCTCGCGCTCCAAACCAAATTGAGCTTTTTTTAAAGCAATACCAGCGTCAATCAGGCGTTTTAAGTAAATTAATACAATCACACCGATAACGATATAAATCCCCACTTCGTATGTGGCTAAGAATCTAAATAATTCTTCCATTATTCACTTGTATAACCGGCACATCCTTTAGCCGATTTATCATATTATTAAATACGGCGTAGTACACCGCGGATGATTGCATCCAATTTTGGCACCAGAACTTTCCCTGCCTCCAGCACCTCTTCATGGGTAGTCACGTTGGAACCGTCCAGGTTGGCCTTGTTGCTGATACCGGAGATGCCTAAAACCCGAATACCGCCGTGGTGAGCCACGATGACTTCCGGAACGGTGGACATACCCACCGCGTCCGCACCGGCTGTATGTAAAAAGCGCAGGTCAGCCGGAGTTTCAAAAGACGGGCCGGAGAGGCAGACGTACACCCCTTCACGCGGTTTGATATTCTTTTCTGCCGCGGCTTCTTTGGCAATCTTAAGTAATTCCCGGTCATACGCCCGGCTCATGTCCGGGAAACGCTCTCCAAATTCATCGATATTGGGACCTCGCAGCGGATTTAATCCGAACATACCGATCATGGAAAGATGGTCATTAATCAGCATCAAATCACCCGGTAAATATTCCGGATTTACCGCACCGGCCGCGTTGGTCACGATCAGATATTCAATTCCCAGACGAATCATCACACGGATAGGGAAACCTACTATTGGCATGGAGTAGCCTTCATAGTAGTGAGCCCGCCCTTGCATGATCAGGACCGATTTGGATTCCAGATCCCCAATTACTAAACGACCTTTATGTCCCTGAATTGTTGAGCGAGGCCAATTAGGAATTTCCCCATAATCGATATAATCAGCTGGTTTCACTGATTCTGCTAAGTCACCTAAACCAGAGCCAAGGATCAACCCAATTTTGGGTTTGTGATGCGTCTTGCCGCGAATTACTTCTACCGCTCGATCTATCATTTCCAAGGTGATAAATTCAGACATGCTCGCTCCTGTTAATAAATTCAGATAACATTATTAAATTCATTATAACAAAACCAGAATGCGCAAATGTGATTATCAGCCTTCAATTACAGTCTTTATTTCCTGAATGGTTTTCGCGACATCCTCCGCATTTATCCAATAATGGGTAACCAGCCGGAATTCACCCGGGCCGGATAACCCCACCAACACACCACGCGCTTTTAGCTGGTCTTTGATCGCATCCGCTGTTCTGGGAAAATCACGCGCAATGCGGAAGAAAACCATATTGGTCTGCGGTCCGCCTTTAACAATGGTCAGTCCTTTAATACCTTTCAATCCAACCGCCAGGTCTTTGGCATTTTGATGATCTTCCGGTAAACGATCAACCATCTTCTCAATAGCCAAAAGGCCGGCCGCGGCGATAATACCTGCCTGGCGCATGCCGCCTCCCAACTGTTTGCGGATCTTGCGCGCTTTGCCAATGAACTCTTGGGTGCCGCACAGCATTGACCCGATCGGGGCACACAATCCTTTGGATAAGCAGAACATCACCGAATCCACCGGCGCGCAGATATCCGCCGCGGAACAGTTCAGTGCCTTGGCCGCGTTAAAGACCCGCGCGCCGTCCAGGTGCACACTCATCCCCAGGCTGTGGGCGATGGTCGCTGCGGAATGCATGTAATCCACACTAAGCGGGATCCCGCCGCATTGGTTTTGGGTATTTTCCACGATTAATAACCGGGAGGGTGGATGGTGAATATCATCATCGCGATAAGCTTTTTGAATATCTTCAATCGCCAGGGTTCCATCTTCCTGATTGGGGATTAGTGATGGGAAAATACCGCCTAAAGCGGAAATTCCGCCTACCTCATGCAGAAAGGTATGTCCGCTGCTTCCCATGACTGCCTCGTCGCCACGACCGCAATGCGTCATAGCAGCGATTAGGTTGCCCATGGTGCCGGATGCCACAAACAACGCGGCTTCCTTGCCGGTCTTTTCTGCCGCCAATTCTTCCAGTTGAATCACAGTTGGGTCTTCGTTATAAACGTCATCGCCAACCGGCGCAGCGGCCATGGCCGCGCGCATTTCGTCTGTCGGGTGAGTAACCGTATCCGAACGTAAATCTATAATTCCATTTTTAAATGCCATCTGAACTCCATTATTAAAATAATTTTTCTAAAACATTCGTCAATTCCGCCGGCAGCTCGGCCTGGAAATGATGCGGTTCTTTCTCTCCCAGCAAACAGATGCTGAGTTGGTAAGCATGTAAGAAGTGGCGATCTAAATTCACGGAAGAATTCCGATACCCATACAAAGTATCCGCGGCAATTGGGCAGCCAATAGAAGCCATGTGCACACGAATTTGGTGAGTACGCCCTGTCAATGGATGCACTTCCAGATAAGTATGCGATTTATAGTCCCGTAAAGTCCGATATTCCGTCTCCGCATAGCGCCCCTCACCTTCCGGTGCGATAGCCATGCGTTTGCGATTGTTCCGATCACGCATAAGAGGCGCAATGATACGGCCGGTTGGGGTAGTCGGGCGGCCATCCACCAGAGCCAGATATTTCTTTACCACCAAGCGGTCTTTAAATTGTTGTTGGAGCCATTTATGGGAAGCTTCATTTTTCGCAATCAGAATAATGCCGGAAGTATTCTTATCCAGGCGGTGAACAATCCCCGGACGCATCTTTCCACCTATGCCGGCCAGAAATGGCGTATAAGCCAGGGCAGCGTGCACCAATGTGCCTTTGGAATGGCCGGCTGAAGGATGCACCACCATTCCGGCTGGTTTATTGATTGCCAAAACATTTTCGTCTTCAAATAAGATGGGAATATCAATTGGTTCAGGGACCAGATCAAGCGGTTCAGGCGGGAGGACTTCCACCAAAATTCGATTTCCGTTTTCGAGCATCTGCCCGGATTTCTTAGGCATTAAATCATCGACTAATACCTGACCGGTCTTGATCAAACGCTGGATTTGTGAACGGCTAAATTCGGGTAATTTATGGGAGAGGTAGAGGTCTAACCGCTGGGGTTGATCTTCGTTGAAAATATAATTTTTAATGAGTGTATTCACCTTTACCTAAATTTCCGGCTTGCTGTCAAGATGTTGGGTTTCATCCATCAAGATTTTTTGGTTTTTTTCTTTTTTTTCCTGGATCCACAACCCAATAATCATCACTGCCACACCGGTCGTAACGGACGCATCCGCGACGTTGAATACCGCGAAATTACCGATGGAAACAAAATCGGTTACATGACCAATGGTCATACGATCAATCAGGTTGCCAACCGCACCACCGAACTGCATGCTCAAGGCTATCTTGAGAAACCAGTCGTTTTCTGAGAGGCGCGGGAAAAAGATCAGAATAAATCCGGCGATTACACTGTTCAGAACAGTAAAAAGCATACCATGGTCCTGGAACATGCCGAAAGCCACGCCAGTGTTGTACCAATGCACAATACGCGCATAAGGGGACAGCCACGGCCAGGGCGACCAAATTTCACCCATATCTAAATTCGCACGCACAAGGCTCTTTGTCCATTGATCCAGCACAATCAGCGTACCGGCGATCAATACAAAAAACCAATATTTTTTTATTAATTTCTTCAATGTCATTTACCTCTTATATTACGATTTTAACCGATTTCATCGCGCTTCAACGATAATTGTCGATAATCCCATGTCTTTCGATTAAGCTTCCGCCATGCCTGCTCTACATAATCCAAATTCGGGAAATATACTAAATGGGATAAACAGCCTTTACGGCAATCACTGGCGCCAAATCCCGGCACCACACAGCTCGCCCCGGGCAGGGAAAAAAGAAATTGCGCGGTTTCACATTCAAAATTCGCAGAACTAACCTGCCACCAAACACAAGTGGAATCCAGGTACTCCTTGAGGTAATCAAAATGCCAGAATTTTTTGGTGTACAGATCCAAATGCCGGCTTACGCGGCTTTTCAATCCTCCGGGGCCATGCGCACTGCCGCAGTAAAGATAATAACCGGCCGGCATTTCCCTTAGACCAAATTTCTTCATATCAAGTGAAAACCGGTCTACGGCTAACCCCACAATCACATAATTGCCGGCTTGCTTTGGCAGCTTTTCCAAATCAAACATGGTTGTATAAAAAGCGGGATAAATTCGCTTGAATTTATCCCGCTTTTTTTATCAGGCTTTATCCAGCCAGATCGTCAGCGTTTCTCCGTCGAATTCATCGCTGAGATTCGGCAGGATGTTCGGCACATTTTCACCGTCCAACTCCACCGACAGAGTTTCGTCCATTATATAGTCCTTGAAACATTCAATAGCATATTTCAATTTGGCAGAACAGGAGTAAATCAGTCGGATGCGGTCGGCGATTTCAAAATCAGCCTGCTTTCTGGCTTCCTGCACGCGCCGTACAAACTCGCGCACCAAACCTTCATTGACCAGGTCGTCCGTGAGTGTGGTCACCAAAGCCGCGATATATGCGCCGTCGGAAGCGACTTCAAAACCTTCCTTGGCTTGCATACGGACTTCCACTTCTTCCGGCAGTATCTCGAAGTCTTCACCTTCCACAGAAATTTTCAGGTTTTCACCTTTCAGCAGCATTCCGGCTGCATTTTCCGGGTCAAGCGCAAGAATTGCCTTTCGGATAAGCGGGAATTGGTCCTTATATTTCTGTCCAAGCTGTTTGGGGAGCGGCACCAGCTCATAAGCGGCAGCTTCGCTGGCCGCGCTGAGTGCACGCACGCTCTTCACATTCAGCTCATCCTGCAGTAAATCCGCGTATTCATGGATTACCGTACTGTCATGGATGTTGCTGACAGAGAAAGCGGCTTCCTGCAAGGGTTGGCGCACTTTGATTTGCGATTTATTGCGGGCGGCATGACCGAGCGACACCAGTTTCATGACCAGGTTCATATCCGCTACCAGCTCATCGTTCAAACGCCCCTCATTGAACTTTGGCCAATCCGCCAAATGCACGGATTTCGGCGCCTGCGGATCCAGGTTGACTACCAGGTTGCGGTACATTTCATCCGCGATGAAAGGCATGGAAGGTGCCAGCAATTTGCTGAGCATCACCAGCGCTTCATATAAAGTTGAATAAGCTGCTTCCTTATCGGCGTCGGAACCGCTCTTCCAGAAACGCCGTCTTGAACGGCGTAAATACCAATTGGATAAGTGATCCACAAAGCCTTCAATTGGGCGTGTGGCACCCAGTACATCATAGTTCTCGTAAGCCGTGGTTACATCCCGTACCAAACCATGCAATTCGGCCAACAGCCATTCATCCAGCTTGGAGTACTGCGGTTTGTCGGCTTTACCCGGCTGCCAGCCGTCCAGGTTGGCATAGGTGACAAAGAAGGAATACGTGTTCCACAACGTCAGGGTAAAGCTGCGCAGCACTTCGTTGACCAGGTCGGCCGAGAAACGGCGTTCCTGTCCGGGCGGGCTGGCGGTGTACAGATACCAGCGCATGGCGTCCGCGCCGTGTTTATCCAATACCTCCCACGGGCTGACCACATTTCCGCGCGTCTTGGACATTTTCTGCCCGTCGCCGTCCAGGATCAAGCCCAGGCAGACCACATTCTTGAAACACTGCTGGTCAAACAACAATGTTGAGATGGCATGCAGCGAATAGAACCAGCCACGGGTTTGGTCAACCGCCTCGCAGATGTAATCGGCCGGGTAATGTTCCTTAAATTCCTGTTCATTTTCAAAGGGATAGTGCCACTGCGCCACCGGCATGGAACCGGAGTCGAACCATACGTCGATCAGTTCCGGTACGCGGTGCATGGTCTCACCGCACTCCGGGCAGGCATATTCCACCTCATCCACATAGGGGCGGTGTAAATCCAGACCTTTCAAGTCTTTACCGGTCTTTTCGGACAATTCTTGTACAGACCCGATACATTCCTGGTGATGGCAGCTTTCGCATTCCCATACCGGCAGCGGCGTACCCCAATAGCGTTCACGGCCCAAGGCCCAGTCGATATTGTTAGCCAGCCAGTTGCCAAAGCGGCCGTCCTTGATATGGTTGGGATACCAGTTTACTTTCTGGTTATTCGCAACCAGGTCATCCTTTTTGGCACTGGTGCGGATGTACCAGGTAGGACGCGCATAGTACAACAACGGTGTATCGCAGCGCCAGCAGAAAGGATAGGTATGCGTAATTGGCACTGTCCTGAAAAGCAAACCGCGGTTGTTCAGGTCTTCGATGATAAATGGATCGGCATCTTTTACAAAGCGCCCGGCCCACTGCTTAACTTCGGGGATGAAAGTGCCGTTGGGGGCAACTGTCATCAGGATCGGCAGGTCTTCATCAATGGCCGTCTGCATGTCATCCGCGCCAAACGCCGGCGCTTGATGCACCAAGCCGGAACCTTCATTGGTGATAACGTAATCCGCCAATACAACCCGGTAAGCCGGTTTATCAGGCGGCAGGAAAGTGTACAACGGTTGATAGCGCTTCCCTTTCAGCTGCTTGCCTTTGAATTCAGAGACAATCTTTACCTCTTCGTCTCCGAAGATGCTCTCGATTTGCGATTTGGCCAGGATTAATTTCTCGGTACCTTCTCCGCCGCTTTCCTTGCGTTCTACCGTCACGTAATCTACATTCGGGTGCGCGGCGATAGCCACGTTGCCGGGCAGCGTCCAGGGTGTAGTTGTCCAGACCAACAGCGAAGTGCTGGGGTCGTCCACCAGCGGCATGCGCACGTAAACGGATGGGTCAGTGGCATCCCGATAACCCAGGGAAACCTCATGATCCGAAAGCGGCGTACCGCAACGCGGGCAGTAAGGCACAACCTTAAACCCCTGATACAACAGGTCCTTTTCCCAGAAATTCTTAAGGATCCACCACACGGATTCGATGTACGAATTTTTATAGGTGATGTAAGCCGTATCCAGATCCACCCAGAAGGCAATCCTCTCGGTCAGCTTTTCCCATTCCTGAATATATTTAAACGCGGATTCACGGCACAACTGGTTGAATTCAGCGATACCGTAATCTTCAATTTGCTGCTTGTTGGTAAAACCCAGTTTCTTCTCGACCTCAATTTCAACCGGCAGGCCGTGGGTATCCCAGCCGCCGCGGCGGATGACGTGATAGCCCTGCATGGTGCGGTAGCGCGGGAAAATATCTTTGAATACGCGCGCCAGCACGTGGTGTACGCCCGGCATGCCGTTGGCAGTCGGCGGGCCTTCATAGAAGACGTATTCCGTCTTCCCTTCCCGGTTTTTGATGGAAGCGTGGAAGATATCTTCCTTCTTCCAATAATCCAGGACTTCCAGCTCCATCTGGTTGGCATTGAGTTTTGATGATACAGGTTTGAACATTCAACCTCCAAATAAAAAAATAATCTCGTCCCAAATACAGGGACGAGATTTAATTCCCGCGGTACCACCCCGCTTCCTGATAATCAGGCGCTTGATTCCGGCAATAAACTTCCATTGCCTTCTGCACAATAACGGGTGCAATCCCGGTTTCCCTACTTACCGCAAAGTGTTCAGGGCACAACTCCGGAGTGATTTTCAACCGGCCTACCTTTTCGAGCTCACACCATCCTCGATTCGCTGGGAAGACCCGGCAGGTCTACTCTTCTCCATCAACGTTTGTCAAAATTCGATTATCCCATAATCCGGACAAAAAATCAAACCTCAGCTTTTCGTTGCATAAAACAAAGGCAGCGGTTCAACCGGTTTATCCGACCATTGGATGCCGGTAGCCAGCCGTTTGGCAGCCGCTTGCGCGTCCGCCTCGCTTTTGGCCAGGATGGTAAAAAGCACATCGCCTTTTTTGACTTGATCGCCGACCTTCACACGCACGTACATGCCTACTCCCAGGTCAATGGAATCTTCTTTCTTCGCGCGGCCGGCGCCCAGCGAGACAGCTGTTTCGCCGACAGTCTGCGCGCGCACCTCCGCAATGGTACCATCACGCTCCGCTTTCATCTCATATGTAACCGCGGCACCGGGCAGCTTTTCCGGATGATCAATGAAGCTGACGTCTCCGCCCTGACGGATGACCAGCGCGCGGAATTCTTCCCAGGCTCTTCCGGATTTCAACGCATCCTCAGCCATGGCGCGCGCTTCTTCCAACGTGGATACCTTCTTGCCCAACAGCAGCATGTGGCTGGCAATCACCAAACAATGTTCGTGAAAATCTGCCGGACCGCCGTCATGCAGGGTATCAATCGCTTCGCGCAGTTCCACCGCGTTTCCGACCGCCATACCCAAAGGCTGGTTCATGTCGGAAAGCAGCGTCTCGACTTTACGCCCGCTCAATTTACCAATGGCAATCATGGTTTCAGCTAATTTTCGGGCATCTTCAATAGTCTTCATAAAAGCGCCGTTGCCTACTTTTACGTCCAGGACAATGGCATTGGCGCCGCCCGCGATCTTTTTGCTCATCACGGAAGAGGCGATTAGAGGCAGCGAGTCCACCGTTCCGGTGACGTCGCGCAATTTGTAGAGAATGCGGTCGGCTGGAGCCAGATCGGCCGATTGGCCGGTCAAGACAAAGCCGAATTCTTTTAATTGGTCCAAAAACTCCTGTTTGGAAAGGTCTGAACGATAGCCGGGAATGGAATCCAGTTTATCCAGTGTTCCACCGCTAAAGCCCAATCCACGGCCGGACATTTTGCCTACCGGTAAACCACAAGAAGCCACCAGGGGTGTTACAACCAGCGTAACTTTGTCGCCCACGCCGCCGGTGGAGTGTTTGTCCACCACAATGGGAGCGATTTCCGATAAATCCAGGGTTTCGCCGGATTCTGCCATGGCCAGTGTCAATTCGGTCGTTTCCTGATCAGTCATGCCGTTTAATAACACAGCCATTGCCCAGGCAGAAGCCTGATAATCCGGGATGGAGCCATCCACCACGCCAGAAACAAAGAACTTTATCTCTTCCTTGGTCAGCTGAAAATGGTCCCGTTTTTTGATAATGATATCTACCGCTCGCATTTTATACCTCCAACAAATGGGTTTCTATCTATAAACATGGAACCCCTCTCGCGAGGGAATTCCATATATTTTTAGATTTTTTTACCAAAGCGTTTCTATTCTTTGGGTTTGAGGATGATGGTGGTTCGTCGATTCGGTTCCTCACCCACACTTTCGGTGGTTACAAAGGGGTGGTAGCGTAGTTCCAGATGAATCAAACGCCGTTCATTGGCCGGCATGGGTTCAAGCACCTGTTTACGGCCGGTCTGAATGACCTGGTCGGCCAGGCGCCGCGCCAATTGGCGCAGCTGGCGTTCGCGGCGGAAACGATAACCCTGTACATCGATCATCAGGGGTACCCAATGGCCTACCTGCTGGTTCAGCACCAGGCTGGTGATGTACTGCAGGGAGTTCAATGTTTCTGCCCGACGGCCAATCAAAATGCTTAAATCCTTGCCGGTGACCTCAATCAAGACCATGGGATGGTCGCGGTCATCTTCCGGTTCCAAAATCCGAGCTGCGACACCTGCCTGAATACGCATGGATTCTAAAAGGTGTTCGACAATATCTTTGGCTTTACGCTTGGCGATTTCCAAATCGTCCAAATCATCCGGATCCTCGAAATCAGTTTGGGCAACTTTTTCTTGAACCGGAGCGGCTTTTTCTTCTTCCGCCTCATGGTTAATCAGAGTCAGACGCACCCGCACTTGACGGTTGCCAATCCCCAGAAATCCGCTTTGCCCCTGGTCCAACACCTCAACGTCCACAGCATCACGCGGGAGGCCGAGCTGATCCAACCCACTTTCGATAGCGTCTTCTATCGATGGCCCAATTACTTCTAAAGTCGTCTTCTTATCTTCCATCGCGTTATCCTGAATCATTTTACAACCTCAACTTTCTTTTTTCGTTTAAGGTTTGAGAAATTCAGTTTGCCTAAGACCGCATATTGGATGATGGTGATGACATTGGACGCCACAAAATACAATGCCAAACCGGATGCAAAGGAATAGGCAAACCAACCCATTAAAATAGGCATGTACAAATTCATCATTCCTGTCATTTGTTGAGACTGGGGATCGGAGGAAGGTGTTGCCATCAACTTTGTCTGCAGGAAGGATGTGATCACCACAAAAATCGCTAAAAGCGGGATGCCGAAGGAAATTCCGGGAATGTAGACCCGTTCAGGCTGACCAAGATTCATCCACAGGAAGTGGTTCTGAAGCGGGATCAGGCTGATAGGTTCCTGCAGCCCAGGCAGGAATGAAAATACGTTCGACAACAAGGGTGTAATCTTTGGAATCAGGTTAAGCATCTGCAGCGGTGCGTTACCCATGGTTTGAATAATGCTCTGATAAAGACCGATGATGATGGGGAACTGGATCAATGTTGGTAAGCAGGAAGCGAAAGGACTGATGCCTTTCTCTTTATACATCTTCATTTGTTCCTGGGCCAGGCGATCGCGGTCATTCTTATACTTCTTCTGCATTTCCAACCAATCTTTGTCGGTTTGCAGATCCTGCATAGCCTTACTGCTCTTAATCTGTTTAACGGTAAGGGGATGTGTAATGGCTTTGATCACCACGGTAAACAGAATGATCGCAATGCCGAAATTCTGACCGATCATGTCATAGATAAATAAAAGACCGGCAATAAACGGTTTAATAATAATAGTATCCCACATGGCTATATCCTACTCCTACTTAGTTGGTAAATAAGTCCAGACTTCATTGCCATTGGTGTCAATTGCTTTAACCAATGCTTCGCTTGACGCCGGCACAACGACGATTTTCCCATCTTCGAAACCCAACGGCGAATATAAAACCGCGTCCAGAGTGGTCAATGTCTTGGGTTCTTTGCTGGAATCAATGCTGAAGATCTTCCCATCGGATGCTGCGAAAACTGCCTTATCATCCACGGTGATTCCACTGGAGATCAGAGAAGCCCCTGTCTCAAATGGTGAAGGCCAAAGCGCACTGCCATCCTTTTTATCAACAGCGTACAAATTTCCATTTTCATCCCCGAAGAATACCGCGTCGCTGGTCAGCACAGGGGTGCCCCAAATGGAAGCCATCTCATCCTCGACGGTATATTTCCAAACAACGGATTGTTTTTCCAGGTCAACGGCGTACACAATACCATCCACTGTACCAACATACAAGATACCGTCTTCCAGAACCGGGTTGGACACCACTGCGGTGCCCAGGTCAAAGCTCCAGACAGGCTCCGAGACCAGTGTCTTGCTGCCGTCTTTATCAGCCGTCAAATCAGCCTCGGAATAATTCAGGTTGAGGGCATACAGGAAATGATCCATCGAGGTCAGATAAAGATAATTTTCATCCGCCAAAGGTTTGCTCCAATTAGGCCCGTTGGCCTTGAACCGCCAGAGCAAATTACCGTTGTCATCTAACGCGTACAGATAAGAATCTGTGTTGGGCGCGTATACAGTTCCATTATTAAGCAAAGAGGACGCGATGTAACGGTCTTCAGCATCCGTAAATTGCCATTTCTCAGAACCTTTTTCCTTGTCCAGCGCATACAACGTATTGGTGTAATCGCCGACAATAACCAAACTATCACTTACTTCAGGAGCCGCATAAAACTGACTCTTGGAGCTGCCTTCCGCAGGGTATTTCCATAAAAGGCTGCCATTTTTCACATCCAGGGCATACACCTGGGTTCCATAGGCAAGGTAGCCGGTCTGGTTATCAAGCATCATGCCCGGCCAACTGGAAGCGCTGGCAGCGGAGTTCGTAGTACACCCGCTAATTACTACAGCTGATATTAATGTAAGTATGATTAAACTAAATATTTTTTTATTCATTCTTCTCTCTTCTCATCCTGTCTCGTATTTTCATGGTACGGGATCATACCCACCCGGATTGAATGGGTTACAACGCAAAACACGGGATATGGCTAAGTAAGTGCCTTTGATAAATCCATGTTTATAAATTGCTTGATATCCGTAATGGGAACAACTGGGGTAAAACCGGCAAGTGTTTGCAGGGAGTGCGCGGGAAAATGTGTGCTGATAGAATCGAATGCAGACAAGCAGAAAATACTGAGGAAAATTCAACCCTGTAAGCTTGAAATCCCTTAATGCAGGTTCATTAGGGTATTCGTTATCAGCTAGCATGAAATTTTTTATGTTTTATATAACACCGGCTTGTCCAAGCAGGTGTTTGACTGCAATTAATATTTCCGAATAATCCGCATCTACAATAGCACTGCGGGAATAGAAAATTAAATCCCATCCCGGTTTTATATCAGGCCACAGCTCATCGACTCCGGCCCAAATACGGCGCCGAACGCGATTGCGAACAACAGCGTTGCCGACTTTCTTGCTTGCGACCACTGCTGTACGGGATATGTCCAGTTCATTTTGCGCGTATACCAAAATTAATAAGCGGTGATAAACTGTCTGATTTTTACTCTTTACCCGTTGAATATCTCGTGCATGGGTAAGATGAAATTTTCGCTTCACACATCCTGCTGTTTTGTTATTAAATTGCAGATTATTCTATAACCGCTAATTTACCAGCGGGTATTTTTTGTATGATTATTGCGCTTGACCGTTAACTGGTAACGACCTTTTGCGCGGCGCCGCTTTAATACAGTTTGACCATCCGCTGTTGACATACGCTGGCGAAATCCATGTACTCTTACACGACGTTTAATTCTGGGTTGATAAGTCCGTTTTGGCATTTCTTAATTACCTCAATCACCTTGTTAAAATAGCTCGCAAATTATACCATACTGATTTCCTGGATAATTTTGCAATAGTTGTCAGACAAATAACTTGTCTATTTTACATCATATTTTCCGATTTTATAACTCCTGTTATCTCCTGTCCCCTCACCTTGCGAAGCACTACATCGGAGAACTGATTATGCAAATCCTGTTCGGATTGGGTATTGACGCGTAAATATGTGTCTGTTAATCCTTCCATCTTCCAGCTCGTTCCGGCCTCAACTGCCTTTTCCCATAATACGGATTCTGTCCTGCCAATGAATTTATTTCGATAGGCCGTCGAAGCCAGATTGAAAACCGCTCGCATGGATTGGCTGCGGATCTTCTTCTCAGCGGCGCCGACGCGTTCAGGCAGCTTTTCAGCAGCAGTACCCGGCCGCAGTGAATAGCTGAACACATGCCCGCCGGCGAATTGCATAGATTCCACGAATGCCAGGCTTTCCTGGAAGTCCGTCTCGGTCTCTCCGGGGAAGCCGACCATGATATCCGTAGTCAGGGCTATCTCAGGCACCACTGTCCGAATCTTTTCCACCAGAATACGGAAGTCCGCAGGTGTGTTGCGGCGTCCCATGCGCTTCAGCGTCCGCTCGGCCCCGGATTGCAAGGGTAAGTGTAAATGCTTGCAAAAACCGGGCAGCCGGAGTATTTCAAGGAAATCATCGGAAATGTCCCAGGGTTCCAGAGAAGAGAGGCGCAGTCGCGCAGGCGCAAATTCGTGGATGATTCCTTTTATTAATAATGTCAGCCGTGGTGAGCCTTCCAGATCCCGGCCCCAGGCGCCCAGATTTACGCCGGTCAGAACTATTTCTTTCACGTCTCCCTCAATTGCGGAACGGATATCCTCATAAATATCGGCCTGCGTCTGTGAGCGGGAGCTGCCGCGCGCCAGGCGGGTCAGGCAGAAAGTGCACAGGTTATCACAGCCGTCCTGTACTTTAATGAAAGCGCGGGTGCGGTGCTGTTTGCCGGGCAGGGCCACACGGGGGATGAAAACACCGCCCTCCGGGCTGCCGCCCAGAACACTGTCGATAATTTCATCCTTTTCAAAATTGTTGAAGTTTACCGACACGCCGGAGATATCCAATAGCTCCTCAGGTGCGATGGTAGCATAGCAGCCGGTGGTAACGATGCGTGCGGTGCTCTGCCGCGCAGCCTGGCGGATTTTTTTGCGTGAATCCGCGCTGGCAGCCAGGGTCACCGCGCAGGTATTGATAATGACCACATCCGCCTGAGCGGCATCCGGGACAACTTCGTGCCCATTCAGACGCGCCTGTGCGGCCATGCGTTCAATCTCGCTTTGGTTCAAGCGGCAGCCGATTGTGTCAAAAAATACTTTCATGGATGCGTAACATCTTTCGATTTACTAAATTCTTCGGGGAACAACGGATTTACTTTTATCTTCTTTATAGATAAATGAACCCGACCGTATTAATTATTTTGAAGAATTATACCTGCGGATTATTCTCGATGAATGGACATGTAAAATATCGTTCTTATTTATATAAATGTATAGTTTTTCATATCCAATTTATGCCGTTAAATCTTGACAGCCATTTTTAATGGTGATAATCTTTTGCTATCGGCGCAGGATTTCTGCATAACGACTTACACAGCTGCTTGGAGAACCTGCGAGAAATATTTAAGTTAGAAAATATGGAGTAAAAGAAATGTCAGAACGTCTTACGGGAACCGTAAAATGGTTTAGCCCCTCCAAGGGCTACGGATTTATTGGCCGTGAGGATGGTGAAGATGTGTTTGTGCACTTCTCCTCAATCCAGATGGACGGATACCGGGTCCTCAAGCAAGGACAGGTAGTTGAGTTTTCGGTGGAGGAAGGACCAAAAGGACTTCAAGCGGCTGAAGTCACGCCCGTATCATAAATAATTGCTCTGACTTCAGTAAATTTGAAGAGGACTGCTACGCAGTCCTCTTTTTTTATTCCGAAATACCAAATTTCATAGAAATAAGTTTGGCGTATTCCAGCAAAGTAAATTGCCAGCCCTTTACACTGGTAAACCAGGTTCGGGAGTTGTACCAGGAAGAGCGTACCGGATGCATGATCACATCAATGCCGGTTTCATCGAAAACCTGGTTAAAGACTAACTTGGAGCGGCGAGCATGGTACGGATCGGTCACCACAATCGCGCTGCGAAATTGACGGTTCCGCATCAGGTCTCGGATGGCCACTGCTTCATCTACCGTGGTGTTGACAGTCAGGTCGGTGATCATGATATTACCGCTGGGGATTCCGTTATTTATCAGTTGGATACGCATGTCGAAACTGTTGAGATATTCATAGCCTTCGGTTTGCTCACCAGTTTCCGTCAATACGATGATCTTGGCGTAGTCCTCTTTATAAAGGCTCAAGGCTTCGTTCATACGGCTGTCTGTTCCGCCGCTTAAAACCACAATCACATCTGCCGGCTGCAATTCATCCGCATATATCAGATATGCGCCGGCGGCCCGCAGCAGGATATAAGCCCCGGCAACCAGTGCAACAATGAGCAGCAGCAAGCCTATACCGCTGCCGACGATGCGAAGGCACCCCCCCATGCATGAATTCTTTTTTTCTTTTTCAGACATGAGATTACCTATTCTATTTTATTAATGAAGCGCCGCAGCCATTCTCTCCAATGCTTCCTGCAATGTCGCGCGCGGGCAGCCGAAATTCAAACGTACAAAGTTATTTCCTTGTTTCCCGAAAGTTTTCCCATCGTTAAGCGCCACTTTCGCTTTCTCCAGGAAAAAATGATAAACGTCCGGTTCAAGCTTTAATGACCGGCAATCCAACCAGGCCAGGTAGGTTCCCTGCGGTTGAAAGCATTTTATTTCCGGCATTTCTGCCTGGATGAAATCCAGCAAGTAGTCGCGATTCCCTTCCAGGTAAATCAGCAGATCGTCCAACCACGCATCGCATTCGGTAAACGCCGCTTTGGCGGCCGTATTGGCCAGGATTTCCGCATGACCGGTCATGCCGGATGCGATTTTCTTCATCTGTTTGCGACTCTCCTCATTCGGGATAACCGCAAAAGAGAAATTCAACCCGGGGATGTTAAAGGTCTTGCTGGCTGCCATTAACGTGATGGTGTTGGCTGCCAGATCATCGGAAAGGGACGCGATGGAAATGTGTTCACGGCCGGGATAGACCAAATCGCAATGGATTTCATCCGCGCAAATGGTGATGCCATAGCGCAGACAAATCTCGCCCATCCTTTCCAGTTCGGCATGGGTATAAACACGGCCAACCGGATTGTGCGGGTTGCACAAAATGAATACACCCACACCCGCCGCGGCCTGCTTTTCAAACTCATCAAAATCAATTTGATAGCCGTCTTCCGCGCAAATTAACGGTGCTTCCACCAAATCAGTATCTGTGTTTTTGGCCACCTGAAAAAATGGCGGGTACACCGGAGGTTGGATCAGCAGTTTCTTTCCTTCTTTTTTAAAGGCGTTAGCCACCCAATTCATGCCGGACACTACGCCGGTCATTAACATAATTTGGTCCGGGGTAACCGCCCAATGATGGCGGCGCTCCACCCAATCGCAAATTGCTTTTAATAATTCTTCATCCGTACCTTCGTACCCAAAAACGTGATGATCGATGCGCTGCTGCAGGGCAGCGACAATCGGCTGAGGCGCTTCAAAGTCCATATCCGCTACCCACAATGGCAATACGTCTTCCGGGTAAAGGTCCCACTTGATGCTGTTGGTATATTTTCGGTCAATGAGTTGTTCAAAGTTGTTTGTATTCATGGCTATTTATGGCAAAATTATACCCTTCGGAAAATTTGGTTATATCACAACTACAGTAGTGTATGATTAACAAAAAATAGGAATTATGGCATATAACAATAAACAAGAACCCCTCCATGCTACCACAGCTGGCTGGAAAGATTATGAGATTTTGGACAGCGGTAACGCGCAAAAATTGGAGCGCTTTGGCGCGTTGAAATTAACGCGTTTTGAGCCCCAGGCAATCTGGAAACCCGCGCTGCCTTTATCCGAATGGCAAAACACGGACGCTGTCTTTCGACTTGAAAAAGGCCAGCAGTCCGGCGAATGGCAAATCAAGCAGGACTTCCCGAAAGAATGGACCATAGACCTAAACGGGCTGACCGTCGAGCTGCGCATCCATAACTCACGCCATATTGGCATCTTCCCCGAGCAGCTGCCCGGCTGGTTGTGGATTGAGGAACAAATTCGATCCGCGCAAACCAGCCCAAAGGTATTAAATCTGTTTGGCTACACGGGTGTCGCGTCATTATTCGCCGCCCGGGCCGGCGCGGAAGTCACTCACGTGGATGCCTCGCGCGCGTCTGTCAAGTGGGCGCAGCAAAACCAACAGCTTTCCGGCTTGGCGGAAAAACCAATCCGCTGGATCGTGGACGATGCCTTTAAATTCGTGGAACGGGAAGTACGGCGCGGTAACCGCTACGACTGTATCCTGCTGGACCCGCCGCGTTTCGGCCGCGGGCCCAAGGGTGAAGTGTGGAAATTCGAGAAAACCGTACAGGAACTGCTGCAGGCCTGTCGGAACATTCTCTCCCCGCAGCCATTGTTCTTTTATCTGACTGCGTATGATGTTCAGAACGAACCTTTTGAACTCTACCGTTGGGTGAACGATACCCTGCGCGCTTTCAAAGGTCAGACGGAATACGGCTGGATGGTACAGCAGGAAAAATCGGCCGGGCGCAAAATCAACCAATCCATGTTTGTACGCTGGCGGCAGAATTAATTTTCAGGGGTGAGATGGCTTTTCTACATACCTACTCAATAGTTGCCAGAGATGAGAAAACCGGCCAGTCAGGCGTGGCGGTGCAGTCGCACTGGTTTGCGGTCGGTTCGCTGTGCCCCTGGGTGGAAGCGGGAGTCGGCGCCATTGCCACCCAGTCCATGACAGAACCTGCTTACGGGCCGCGCGGATTGGACGCGCTGCGCAGCGGCAAACCTGCCCGCCAGGTGCTGGAAGAGCTGCTAGCCGAGGACAAAGGCCGTGAATTGCGCCAGGTCTCCATCGTGGACGCCCAGGGTCAAATCGCGGTGCACACCGGTGCACGCTGCATCAGCGCCGCCGGACACCAGACCGGCGAGGGCTTTTCCGTACAGGCTAACATGATGCTGAACGCAAGCGTTTGGCCGGCCATGGCCGCGGCGTTCGAGCAAGCACAGGGTGACCTGAGCCTGCGTATGCTGGCTGCCCTGCAGGCCGCGCAAGCCGCCGGCGGCGACATCCGCGGGCAGCAAAGCGCCTGCATGTTGATTTCCGACGGCATTAAAAGCGATAAACCCTGGGAGCATTTGTTGATGGATGTGCGCGTGGATGATTCCACGCAGCCGCTGGTGGAACTGGAGCGGTTGCTCAATATCCAGCGTGCTTACAACCTGATGAACCAGGGCGATGCACTGTTGGCTAAGGATGAAATGAAGGGCGCTCAGGAAAAATACAGCCAGGCGGCTGCGCTGGCCCCGGACATTGACGAGATTCCCTTCTAGCAGGCTGTCACACTGGCGGACATCGGAAAAGTCGAGGAAGCCCTGCCCATTTTCGCGCAAGTTTTCAAACAAAACCCGAATTGGGCCGAGTTGGTCCAGCGCCTGCCGGCCAGTGGACTGCTGCGCGACGACCCGCAAATGATGCAGCGCATTCTATCCATGAAGGAATAAAGCAGAGGTGAAGATGAACGTAAAAGAGTATCTGGTAAGTTCCAGCAATCAAATCGTACTGAGCCACTTCGACGCGGATGATATATCGCTGGCACCCGAAGGGAAAAAAGAATCGAAAAAAGAGCTGAAATCCCTGCGCAAGCAATTGGTTAAATTGCAGCAAGTTTTATACGCGGAAAGCAAACATAAAGTCCTGATTATTTTGCAGGCCATGGACAGCGGCGGCAAAGACGGTACCATTCGCGCCATCTTCGATGGGGTTAATCCGCAGGGTGTTAAAGTTGCCTCTTTCAAAGTACCCACTCCGTTGGAAAACGCTCACGATTATCTGTGGCGAATCCACCAAAAAGTCCCTGCCAACGGAGAAATTGTCATCTTCAACCGTTCGCAATACGAGGACGTGCTGGTTGTGCGCGTGCACGAACTGGATCCCGAAAAGGTTTGGAAAAAACGCTATGAAGAGATTAATAAATTCGAGAGAATGCTGGCCAATGAGGGTACAACTATCCTGAAATTTTTCTTATTCATCAGCAAAGAAGAACAAAAGAAACGCTTTATTGAACGGCTGGAGAATCCCGAAAAGCAATGGAAATTCAATCCCGGCGATATTGAAGAAAGAAAGTACTGGGATGCGTATATGGAAGCTTATCAGGACGTCATCGATAAAACCAGTAAACCCTACGCTCCCTGGTACGTCATCCCGGCCAATCACAATTGGTACCGCGACCTGGTCATCTCCCGTATCATTGTAAAGCAACTCAAGAGCCTGAAAATGGACTACCCTGAACCGGTCGAAAATATCCATCAATATCTGAATCCGCTCCAGAATTCCTAGTCTGTATTCTCATTAATCACATGGTTTCAAAAGGAGAAGTGGTATCTGACACTTCTCTTTTTCTTTTTTCCAAATAAGATTAGAAAATTTTATAAATTCCCTATTAATTGGATTCACAATTTGGCAAATATGCTACACTTGCCCTAAGTGTCACACGGTGTGGATATGAACACGAACGCGAACCTTCTTCAAACAAAGTTCTTCTACCCCAAGCTTCCAGATCGGGCAATTCGCCGCTGGCGGTTGACTGCCGCGTTGGAAGAGAACCTCAAAAACCGTATCACACTGATTTCAGCTCCGGCAGGTTTTGGAAAGACCAGCCTGCTGGCCGATTGGATCCAGGAATACGCACATCAACCGGCCTGGCTCACCCTGGATGAAAGCGATAATGACCCCATGCATTTCCTGGACTACGTGGTGCAGGCATTGCTCAAATATCCGTCAGAAGAACTGAAATCCGAAATCAACGAACATTTGCTGTCCACAAAATTCGGCCCAATGCAGCGTCTGGATATCCTGCTAAATTGCCTATGCGAAGCCAACGCGCAGGTCATCCTGGTTCTGGACGACTACCAGCACATCCATTTATCTGCCGTTCATGATACGTTGAATTACATCGTCGAAAATCTGCCGCCAAACGTCCACCTGATCCTGGCGACGCGCTGTGACCCACCCCTGAACCTGGCCAATTGGCGCGCAAAAGCCTTCCTGTACGAGATCCGCCAATCAGATTTGTGCTTTACGGATGCGGAAGCCTCTGCGTTTTTCAGCCACAGCCTGCCTTTTGAGCTGGAGCGCTCGGAACTGAACGCACTCAATGCGAAGATTGAGGGCTGGGCAGCCGGCATGCAGCTGGCTGTCAACGCCATGAGCAAACAAAAGAACAAACGGGATCTGGAACAGTTCATTGAGTCCTTCAAGGGCACCAACCGTTACGTTCTGGAATACTTGATGGAAGAGGTTATCAAAAACCAACCCGCTGAAATCATCGAGATGCTTTTTTACACATCCCTTTTAGACCGTTTCTGCGCTCCGTTGTGCGACTTTGTTCTGCAGCGCAGCGACAGCCGAAAGATCATTGATTACCTGGAGCGTAATAATCTTTTTATCATCTCATTGGACGACAATGATGAGTGGTATCGCTATCACCGGCTTTTTACCGACCTGCTGCAAAGCCAATTTGCCAACCAGGATGCGGAAAAGGTAATTGATTTCCACCGGGCAGCCAGCCTCTGGTTCGAACGAAACGGCCATTACGCGGAAGCTATTGACCAACGTTTCCTGGCAGGTGATACTGATCAGGCGGCCCTCCTGATACAAAACCAGGGGATAGAAGTCCTTAAACGCAGTGAATTCTTTACTTTCGCACGCTGGATCGAACGCCTTCCTGAAAGCTTCTTGTACGCGAATCCCAAATTGTGCGCCTACTACGCTATTGCCATGATCCTTGAGGGACGGCCCTACAATGAAACTCAGAAGATCCTACATATTATGGAAAACCTGAAAGATGAGAATGAATTCGACCACTCCATCGTTCAGGTGCTGATTTCTCTAATCCAGGGTAATTTTCTGGAAGCAATCCGCATGATCGGAACGATCAAAGCTTTACCCGAACATGAAGACGAGATCCTGCAGGGGTTAATTGAAATCGTCCAGTCCCTGATCTACGAAGGCAACCTTGAGAGCATGCTTCACCAGTTGGAAGAAACCCATGAAAAAGCCCAAACCAGCGGCAACCTGGCTATCGCAATCACATCGCTGAGCTTTATGGGAGATATTTACAAAACCCAGGGAAGGCTGAATAAAGCCTGGGATAACTACCAACACGCCCTTGACCTGGCTTATATCGGCGAAGAAGCGTACGTCTCTGCCGCCAGTACGGCGTTTATTGGATTAGGCGAAATTTTGTATAAGTGGAATAGGCTGCCCGAAGCGGAAGAAGCTTTGAAAACAAGCTTGAGCCTCTCCAAAGATTGGGAGATCTTGCATTTTTTCAGCGGTTTGACCTCGCTGGCTCGGGTGCAAGTGGCGCAAAATAAATTTAAGGACGCCCAAAATTCCATGCGAAAGGCAGAGGAATTAGCCGAACGTTTTGACACCACGGAATTGGACGATTTTGTGGTGGGCTGCCGTATCATTCAATTGAAGATCCTGATGGGCCAGGAAATATCCAACAGCGACCTGAAATATTTAGAGCAGTCGCCAATTTCTGCAACCGATCAATCAGGCAATTCCCTCTTGCTTTCCAAATTATTCCTGATGGACATTCAGGAATACACCTACGCCTGGGCATTACTGCGCAAGAATGATTACGAAAAAGCGATAATCCACACAAAAGAGTTGTTGGCCCGCGCCGAACACACCCATTTGGATGACTTCATCATTCAATACGATGTGCTTTTAGCGGTCGCATACCACAAGTTGAACCAGCATCGGGAAGCCCTGAAATATCTGGGAGTCGCTTTGCGCAAAGCAAAAAAGGAAAAACAGATCCGTGTGTTCCTGGAACAGGGCCCGGATATCATCAATCTGCTCTATGACGCAATCGAAAATCACATCGAGGAAATATTCGCGGGCAGTCTGCTGGCGCTTTTCCCACAAATGGAAATAAAAACCCAGAAAAACAAATTGCGGGAAGTAAACGGTGAGATTATAGAAGCGTTAACCGCACGAGAAGCGGAGATCATCCAATTAATCGCGCAAGGCCTTTCCAATCAGGAAATTGCCTACAGGCTGCATCTCTCGATTTCCACCATAAAAGTTCATATTTATAACATCTTCCGAAAATTGAATGTACATAACCGTACCCAAGCAGTTGCCAAAGCCCAAACCCTCAGTATCATCTCCTAATTTTTTCAATCTAATACTCAAATAATACTTTTGCTTGTTGTTGCCTTTGTCCTACAAAGGTATCGTTAGGGCAATTCATTACAGCGGTGAAATAGTGTCCAAGAAGAGTGATGTTTATCAAATCTGTGTCCAGGGTTATCTCAAAGCGAACTGGGCTGAATGGTTACAGTCGGTCCAGGTAAGGCACAAACACAACGGTGTCACAATTTTGACCGGGCAGATCATCGATCAATCCGCCTTACAGGGGTTGCTGGATTACTTGTTTGATATGGGAATCACGATCCTATCCCTGAAACGGTTGGACACTCACCCCAAAATGGATTTTCTACATCATTCTTTATTTCATTCAATTTATTTAGCTTAGTGCGAGGAAAGAGGAAACATGGCACAAAATAATAAACTTTTCAGAATGGGTGTTAATTATGTCGGTAATCATGGACAATCCATTGCTAATAACCGCATCGCCCGAAAGATGATTCTTAACCAGGCTTTTAAGACTGCTGAAAATGGCTACCGCAACAACCTTAAAACCAAAAAATTCCCGGTCGGTGTCTGTGAAGATCGCTATGAGATGAACAAAGCAATTATCTATACAGCGGAACGGATCCTGACCGGTGACCACCCCATCAACGACACATTCATCAAGAAGTTGGCCGACATCATGGTCAACAACATTGCCATGGACGGTGGTTATGTCAGCGCCCAGCAAGCATTCGTTGAACGGCACGGACAACGCCCGCCCGGTTTCATCGTGGTCAGCCCGACCAAATCCTGCAATTTATATTGCACCGGCTGCTATGCCAACTCCGGAAAAGCCACCGAAAAACTGAGCTGGGACGTCTTTGACCGCATCCTGACCGAGGCTAAAGATATTTTCGGCAACTTATTCATTGTTGTCAGCGGTGGAGAGCCTTTTACCTATAAAGACCAGGGTAAAACGTTGTTGGATATGGTTGAAAAACATAATGATATGTTCTTCATGTCCTACACCAACAGTACCCTGATTGATGACGCCACCGCGAAACGCCTGGCTGAGCTGGGCAACTTTTCCCCCGCAATTTCCGTGGAAGGCTGGCGTGACCGCACCGATGAACGGCGGGGTAAAGGTACATACGATAAAATCCTGGCTGCCATGGCCAATCTGCGCAAATACGGCGTGCCATTCGGTATCTCGCTGACAGCCACAAAATACAACTGCGAGGAAATCCTCTCCGATGAATTCATGGATTATTTCTTCATGGATCAGGGCGCGGCTTACGGTTGGATATTCCACTATATGCCAATTGGCCGCTCCTATACATTGGACCTGATGCCCACAATTGAACAAAGGCTGTGGATGTGGCAGCGCTCCTGGGAACTGGTGCGCGAGAAGCACATCTTCCTGCCCGATTTCTGGAACCATGGTACGTTGGTGGACGGCTGTATTGCCAGCGGCCGCAGCAACGGTGGAGGGTACGTCTATATCAACTGGGATGGCAAGGTCATGCCTTGTGTATTTGTACCTTACTCGCCCACCAACATCAATACGGTTTACGCCGAAGGCAAAGATTTGAACGACGTTTATGAAGAAGCTTTCTTTAAAGACATCCGCAAATGGCAAGCCGGTTACCGCAACAAGAACGGCAACGGCAAACACGGCAACCTGTTGGCGCCATGTTTCATCCGCGACCATCACGACGTTATGCGCGAGATTGTTGCCAAGAATGAACCCGATCCGGAAAACCCACCCGCTGAGGAAGCCCTGATGGACAAGGAATATATGCAGGGCATGATCGACTACGGAAAATCTTACCAGGAGCTTTCCGCCAAAGTCTGGGACGAAAAATATATTAATAATTATGATTATGATAAGGCGCTGGCTGAACTGGACGCTAAGAAGTAGGATTAATCTCTCCCCTTCAAATGCTGGGCATTTTCCAAACTGCTTCTTTGACGCCCAGCAGTAATTTAAAAAGGAAGCCGAGTACTCGGCTTCCTTTTTGTTTTTCTTTTCAAAGGACGGCTTCCGGATAGGATTAGCCGTCCGATTGATTTGGTAATTTTAGTTGTTCAATGCGCCTTGCGCAATCCAGTCATAAATCGTCTGGATCATAGCATCCGGGAGTGGGGCTTCGGGAGGAGGCGGCATCCGTTTAACACCATCACCGATTATGGCCTTGTAAAGCATGCTATTCTCCGGGTCACCCGGTACAACGTAATTCATAATATCGTTATAGTTCTCCAGGAAAACACCACCCTTTCCGCCGTGTGCTTTGACCACATATTGCTCAAATATCGGCCAGACGTCCTGGCTGAAGCTTACGGTAGCTCCTACCGGAGCATCCACCGATGCGGAATCCGTCGCAACGGCCGCCTGATCGTTTGCCGTGGTTGCGGTCGCTTCAGTCATCACGGGGGCAGCGGTCGTATCCGTTTGAGCCGGTGCGGCGGTGGGAGCAGATGATGAACAGGCAGCTACAACAAGCGCCGCCAGTACTATTGCCAAAATTGATTTCGTTTTCATGTTTATCTCCAAATTTTTCATTATGATAACCAGGAATACTCTTTCAATATATATGACAAACCTAAAACTAATATAAGAATTTTTTTACATAAGGATTAATTTTTACTGCGAAATATCAGGAGGCAGCTTATACAGAGGAAGAATGTAGATGTAGCCAGCCTGAGAAGACTGGCGCATCATCCATCAAGTATGTATTTCCTATAAAGAATTAATCGACGGTTATGAAACGTTCGTGCTTTTCCACGACCTCGCCAATCTGAACTGCCAGATCCCCGCGCTCTTTCATGGCTTGTAGATATGCTTTAACCTGGTTTTGCGGCAGGCTTACCAGCAGGCCGCCGGAGGTTTGCGCGTCATTTAGCAAAGCGCGTGTTACATCGGAAATGGTGTTTGCATAAGCAACTGAGGATTCTGTATAACTCATATTGTTCTTGGTGCCACCCGGCACAATTCCGGAAGCTGCCAACTCGTAGGCTTTCTCAATCCAAGGCACGTCATCCGCGTGAATCAGGGCACTGGTGCCGGAACCGCGCATCATGCCCAGCAAATGTCCCAGCAAGCCAAAGCCAGTCACGTCCGTACAGGCATTGGCGCCGGTTTGCAGCATCACTTCAGCCGCGCCGCGGTTAAGTTTGGACATCCATTCGATGGCCGGGCGGGCTTCCAGTGGGCTCAGCGCGCCCTGCTTGAGGGCAGTCGATAGAATGCCGGTGCCGATAGGCTTGGTCAGAATAAGGGCGTCGCCCGGCTGCGCGCCGGCGTTGGTGCGGATTTTATCGCGATCGAGTGAACCAGTCACCGCCAACCCGAATTTGGGTTCGGTATCATCCACGGTGTGTCCGCCAATGATGGCAATGCCCGCTTCAGCGGCTTTGTCGGAAGCGCCTTTCAGGATGCTCCCCAAAACACTCATGGGCAAGCGGTTGCCGGGGAAAGCCACAATACTCAACGCGAACAGCGGCGTGCCGCCCATGGCGTACACGTCGCTGAGTGAATTGGCTGCCGAAATGGCCCCGAATTCATAAGGGTCGTCCACAATGGGTGTGAAAAAGTCTACGGTCTGCACCAGCGCCAGGTCGTCGCTGACGGCAAAGACTGCCGCGTCGTCTGCAGTTTCAGTGCCTACCAGGATGCGTGTATCATGCGGCACGGGCAAGCCGTGCAATACTTCTTCCAAAAGCTGCGGGCGCAGTTTGCAGGCGCAGCCCAGCCCATGTGTATATTGGGTCAGTTTGATGGTTTCCGCGTCAATATTTTCCATCACCTGCGCGGGTGCTTCCGGCTGCAAGCTGTGGATCACGCGCTTGATTTCCGTCAAAGCAGTCTCAATGTCTTCGGCCGAAGTATAACGGCCCACAGAGAAGCGGATGGTACCCATGGCGGTATCCACCGGTACGTGCATGGCTTCCAGCACGTGCGACACATCCACCTGCTCAGCGTGGCAGGCAGCGCCGGCCGAAGCCGCCACGTCCACCATTTCTGCCAGGATGGTATTGGCTTCAATGCTTTTAAAGCTGATGTTGGCCGTGTTTGGCAGGCGGTGATCGCGGCTGCCGTTTACTTTAGCCCAGGGGAACTCTTCCAGAATGCCGTTTTCGAGCTGGTCGCGCATGAGCTGCATGTGGGCGCTGTATTCATCCAGGTGCTGCTGCACCAGTTCGCATGCCTGCCCCAACCCGACAATTTCCAGCACGTTTTCCGTTCCGGCCCGGCGGTTGCTCTCATGTTCCGCGCCATGAATGATTTTCTGCAATTCGGTGCCCGTGCGGATGTACAACGCGCCAATGCCCTTGGGTGCATAGAGCTTATGTCCGGCTATGGAAAGCAAATCCACACCCATTTCATTCACGTGCACCGGTATTTTCCCGATGGATTGGGCCGCGTCGCTGTGCACGACAATATTATGCCTATGCGCAATTTCGGTAATCTCACGGATGGGCTGGATGCTTCCCACCTCATTGTTGGCATGCATAACGGATATCAGAATGGTTTGGGGAGTAATGGATTTTTCCAGCACATCCAAATCCACCAACCCTTCCTCATTCACCGGTAGATAGGTCACGCGAAAGCCCTGTTTTTCCAGGTACGCGCATACTTCCAATACCGCCGGGTGCTCGATGGCACTGGTGATAATGTGATTGCCGTGGGAGCGCCGCGCAAAGGCTGTGCCTTTGAGGGCGAAGTTATTGGATTCGGAACCGCCGCTGGTAAAGATGACTTCTTCTGCGTGGCAGCCCAGCATACCGGCTACCTGCCGGCGGGCTTTCTCTACGCCCAGCTTGGCTTCCACACCGTAAGCGTGGCTGCTGGAAGGGTTGCCAAAATGGTCATACAGGTAGGGCAACATGGCATCCGCCACCTGTGGATCAATCGGAGTAGTGGCATTGTAATCCAGATAAATCGGTTGTTTAGTCATAATGGAATTTTATCTAAAAAATGTCCAAAGTGCCCATTCTCTTAGCTTCAATTTCAAATATTTTGAAAAGAAAATATCCCAGAATGGTCAGGATAACCCCAATAAGGAATTCCACTTGCAGCAGCGGCAGTACGTCCGCCAGGCTGCCGCCGTCGATGATGGTGCGCGCGCAAGCTACACCGCGCGTCAACGGCAAACCCTGCGAAATAACCTGCATCCAGCGCGGCAGATCGCCCACCGGAATGTTGGCGCCCGAAAAAACCAGCAGCAGGAAATAGACGGTGTTGTTGACCAGCATCACGTTGCGCGTGATCAGGCTCAAACAGCCCATCAGCAGTCCCAGGCCGGAGGTGCTGAAGGTGGTGATCAGGATGGTCAACAATAAAGCCAGTGGGTCGGTATGGGAAAGGTCCAATTTGAATAACAGGATACCCCAACCCAACCCGATGAACACACCCAGCATGCCGTTCAAAATGTGCATAACCGCCCGGCCGACAAACATTGCCCAACGGTTGGCCGGTGATCCAAACAGGTACGGCAGCGTGCCCGACCAGCGCTCCCCGCCCACGCTCATGGTCACGCCGAAGATGCCGCTGGAAGCGGCGAAGATCAACGAGTTGCCGATCACGTAAAATGACGCGCTGTTACTGCCGCTGGCATACGCGCCGATATACACGAAGAAAATCATCATGGTCAGCGGCGCGAAAACCTCGGAAGCCAGGTAAGTGGCGGGCCGCAGCCAACGGAACAGCGCCTTATAGGAATAATAAGCGCCTTCAAAGAAAATGCGTATGTTGGTCGTCAAGCGGTTCAACATATCAATTTCCCACAATATCCAGGGTAGCATCCATACGCGCCTTGCGCAGGATCATCCGATATAAACGGCCGGAAGCCAGGATATAAACCAGGCTGAAGAAGGCCATGATGCCCCAGGTACCCACGATCTGCAGCGGCTCCAGTGTACCCTGCGCCGCTCCGTGCAGTGCCAGCGCCGCCCAATAAGGCGATAAGAGGTAGCTTAAGGGTGTGGTCCATCCCGGCAGCAGCGCAATCGGAAACAGAAAACCGCACAGGATATAGACCGGAAATTCCAGCGTGTTAACCATGCGCGCGAAATCCGGAATCAGAATAAAGAATGAAGCCAGGATCAGCCCAAAACTGACCAGTGAAAATACGCTGATCACCAGTGAAAGGAAGAACAGGCCGGGATATGTCAGGGTCAGCGGATATCCCATGGCAAATGAAATGAGGAAATAGCTGCCAATCATGGACAGCAACGACTGGGTTACGTTAGCCAACACCTTGCCGTAGATCACCACGCGCAGGGAGGCCGGAGATGCCACCAATGGTTCCAGTGTTCCCGTCCAGCGTTCACCGGTGATGCTGTTGCCGCCGTTGAACAGCAATGTTGTCCACAGGCCGGTCATACCTGAGCCAATCACCACAAAAATGGCGTAATCAGGCCCCTTGCCTTTCAGCATCCACAGCGCCATAAAGGCCACAATGAGCGGTTGAATTAGAATACCGAAAAGCACAAACCCATCGGTCATATTCTGACGCAGCTCGATCTCAAAAGCCCGCGCCATAATTCGGAGATTCAATCCGATGCGTTTCATCTTATTGCTCCGCTCCGCCTACCAGGCGTACGTAAGCATCCTCCAATGTAGGTTCACGCGTGATGATGCGCCCAATCCGCAACCCGTTCAAATGCTCCACCAACACCGGAATAGCCTCTGGCCCTTTGGGGGTATGCACCTGCATCACCTGGCGCTGGTCGCGGTTCTCTATGGAAACCTCCACTACAAAATCCAGCGCTTTAATGCGGTCGATTACTTCCTGCGGGATGCCGTAGAGTTCAACTTCTACAACGGACAAATCCTGCACATTTTCTTTTAATTTCTCAGGCGTATCCAACGCGACAATCTTTCCTTTGTTGATGACCGCAATGCGCTGGCATAGCGCGTCGGCTTCAAACATGTAATGCGTTGTCAACAGGATGGTCTTGTTAGCCGATTGCAGGTTCTTTACCGTGGTGCGTAATTCGCGCGCCCCCACCGGGTCCAGGCCCATGGTCGGCTCATCCAGGAACAACACTTCCGGGTCGTGCAGTAACGCCCGCGCAATATGCAGGCGCTGGCGCATGCCGCGCGAATAGCCTTCCACTTTTTCACGCTCACGGCCTTTCAGCCCCACAATTTTAAGCAGTTCCGGAATGCGTTTTTTTGACGTAGCTTCATCTACATAATACAGGCTGGCAAAATAGCGCAGGTTATCCAGTCCGGACAGGCGCCAGTATAAACCGCGTTCCCCTCCAAAGATGAACCCGATGCGCGGGCGTACTTTGTTGGCGTCTTTAACTACATCCAACCCCAAAATGGAAGCGCTGCCCCCGCTGGGGATCAGCAAGGTGGTCAACATCTTGACTGAAGTGGTCTTGCCGGCTCCGTTTGGCCCCAACAATCCAAAGAGTTCACCCTGGCGGATTTCAAAGGATACATCCTCAACCGCCACTACTTCTTTGGTGGTTCGTTTAATAATGCCGTCCGTGCTTTTATACAATCGCCTTAAGTGGTTTACAGTAATTGCGTCCATAACAGATAATTCTAAATCAATTTAATTTACATGAATTCCTATATAATGAAAAAAGAAGGTTATTAAAGGAGGATATCCTATGAATGGCGTTCGTGTAGGAGAAGTAACCCATTTCTTCGACCGCATCAACGTCGCTGCCATCCTGCTAACCCACCCACTGCACAAAGGCGACCAGGTCCATTTTCTCGGCCACGGTTCCGATTTCACCCAGGAAATTACATCCCTTCAAATCGAGCATGAGGCGGTCGAGAACGCACCCAAAGGCGAGGAAGTAGCCGTGCGGGTGGTCAAACCCGTCAAAGCGCACACATCCGTGTTCCTGATCACCGAAGAATAGAGAAATCTCCTCGATTATTTAACGGCAGCGCGGTATCAGTGCGCCGGTGTTTTGCATGTAGCTGCGATATGCTTCGCCATATTGGCTGAGCAGCAGTTTTTCCTCTCTGGGAATTCGCAATACCATGATGAGGATAATCAAAGCGAAACCGGCAAAACCGCATAACCAGTTATGGATCAGCAACACCTGCGCTAATCCCCATAATAAATGCGCGCTATAAATAGGATGCCGTATACAACGGTAGATACCCTCGGTCACCAGCTGCTGGTCGTGCTTTATTTGTACCACTGCCGACCAGCTGCGCGCCAGATCGTTATGCGCGCGCCGCAATAACCACAGCGCAGCCCCAAAAATCCCCAGTCCAACATAATAAAAGACATCCGGCAAACGAAAATCGAAGCGCGCAAACCAATTCGTCGTCAGGTATAAGATTGGCAGTACTTGTGCCGCCAGGAACCAAAAGATCATTAAAACGCTGAGCAGAGTCCCTTCCTGCTGCATGCGCTGTTTCTGGCTCATACGCTCTTCCGGCTTTTGTGCCTGGGCATTCAACTTCAGGGAAGGGATGCGTAATATATAAGCGCCAATGGCGCCGGCCAGATAGAGAAGTGCGAAGACACCGGTTTTCATATTAATTAGATATCCTATTTCTTTATCAACTACTTACTCAGGGCGGCGATGATGGCCTTGCAGTAAGCCGGCAGGTCAGCCGGAGTTCGCGAGCTGATCAGGTTGCCGTCTACCACCACTGCCTGGTCCAGCCACTCCCCGCCCGCGTTGACCATATCGTCTTTGATGGCGCTGACAGAGGTGACTTTCTTGCCTTTGACAATGCCAGCGGAAATCGGCACCCAGCCCGCGTGGCAGATCATGCCAATCACGCTGCCCTGATCGAAAGCCTTACGCACCAGCGCCAGCATCTCGGGATAACGGCGCAGCTTATCAGGGGCGTAGCCGCCCGGCACCAGCAGCGCGTCAATCTTTTCAATTTCAACATCCTGCGGAGTCAAGTCGGGGCTGACCGGGTAACCGTGTTTGCTGCCGTAACTCTCCACACCGGGCATGCCCACTATCTTGACGTCTGCGCCTTCCTCTTTCAAACGATAATAGGGGTACCAAAGTTCCAGGTCCTCATAGAAATTTTCAGCCAATATGATGACATTCTTTCCGGAAAGACTCATTTTATTCCTCCTTATCCAGGTAAAATTTTCCGATGGTTTCGATATCGTCACTGACGAAATCCGGCAGGCCGGTTTGCCCCAGCAGCTGCCGTACAGCCTGCATCTCACCCGTATGATACCAGTAATGATAGATCACGCGTGAAATCAAGGTCCCTTTATTAATCTGGTATTTTTTGCCAGTACTGTCCACCACATCCGGGCTTAGGTCCGCCAGCGTCAACTTCTCCAAAAAGGGATCTGCTTCCGCGGTGATCTGCTCCCAGTAGGCAATCATTTGGGTCAGCGAGGGTTGGCTGGCTTTGCCGCCAAAGGACGCCAGGTCGTTCAATTCGGGAATGGGGGTATAACCCTGCAGGCGCGTCAGCCAGTAGAGCTGCTCGTGCCAGGCCAGATGCCCAACCATCCAGCTGATGCTGTTGATGGGCATGAAACGGCGCATGCCTTCTTCTTCACTGACGCCGGTGAACCCTTTGCGGAATTCACCACGGGTAAATTTAAGTTGATTAATAATATTCAGCATGCTGCGCCTCCCGTATAATAAGCAAATCAATCAGATAATATCATTTTTTGGAGAAAAAACCATGTGCGCTAAGCTGAATATCACCCAATACAATAAGCAGGCCTGGGATCATGAAGTAGACATCCAGAATCCCTGGACCGTGCCGGTATCCCCGCAGGAAATCACGGACGCGCGCGAAGGCAAATTCCAACTGCTGCTCACACCCACCAAACCCGTGCCGATGAGCTGGTACCCGGACTTGCACGGCTGCCGTGTGCTGGGGCTGGCTTCCGGCGGCGGGCAGCAAGGGCCAATTCTGGCAGCAGCCGGCGCGCAGGTCACTGTGTTCGATAACTCCCCCAAACAGCTGGCGCAGGACCACCTGGTAGCGGAGCGCGAGAACCTGAATATCCGTCTGGTGGAAGGCGACATGGCCGACCTCTCCGTTTTCAAGGATGCCAGCTTTGACTTCATTTTCCACCCTGTTTCCAACTGTTTCGTCCCGGAAATCCTGCCGGTCTGGCGCGAGGCTTTCCGCGTTCTGGCCCCGGGCGGCACGCTGGTGACCGGCTTTTTAAATCCGGTCATCTACACCTTCGACAACGAACTGGCTGAACAGGGCATCTATCACGTCAAATACAGACTGCCCTTCTCCGATCTGGACAGTCTCACGGAAGAAGAACGCCTGCGCTGGTACCCAGATGACCCGCTCGAATTCAGCCATACACTGGAGGAACAAATTGGCGGTCAGCTGGAAGCAGGTTTTCACCTGATCGGTTTTTTTGAGGATATTTGGGAGGAAGATAAGATCAACGAGTATATGCCCACGTTCATTGCGACACGCGCGCTCAAACCTCTTTGATCTTACCTTTCAGATTACTTGGAATTCTTGTCTTTGATAACACACAGGAAACCCAGCGGTTCATCCCCGACGGGTGTGAATTGGTGTACATCTTCACTGGAATTAAAAATGGCATCGTAAGGCTTGACTTCAAAGAATTCATCATTAAGCTGTACGCGTGCTTTACCGTGCAAGATGATAACGCCGTGTTCGTGCGGGTGATGTTCCAGATGGCTGTGCGAACCGGGTTCCAGGCGAAAATAGCGTAAGTGAAAATTGTTCGACCCGTCATCCGGCCCGATCATAACCTGCCGGGTAACACCCAAAAATTCTTCGCCATATTCACGAACGGGGACATCTTCCCAACGGTAATTGTTTTCTGTGCCAATAAAGCGATGAATGAATGACATGATCCACCTAATCCTTTTTTTCTCGATGTTGTTTCAACATTGCTGTGATTTGTTCTTCCCCAAAATAATGCTGGATAACAGCCCGCGTTTTAATGGAAAGCCACAGACTGCGCGGCGGCGCGATCAACGGGAACCAATAAGTCTTGGCAATTTCGCGCCATTCCAATTTGGTGAAATCCAGGCGAGTGGGAATTTTCGCCGGTTTATTCTTTTCCAATGGCGCCAAATTGACGCCCAGTTTTTCAAGTGAATAACGGTAAGCTTTCAGATAGCTGATATGGGCCAGGTAAACCAGCAGCCCATAAATCAGAACGATTGCGTTGATCACGAAACTGTTTGCGATGTAAAAATCCATCAACGCCCGCCCAAATCCCCCAATATAACTGCGTATGAATGCATATATCATAAAATAATGCCTTCTTTTGATAAATTGTGGCGGCCAAGTGACCGCCACAATTCTTATCCATTAATTTTGACTCAAACGATATCTTACTTCTCGGGAGCACCGGCAATCTTTTCCCATTTGGAGGGATTCTTCGCGTACAGAACCCAGACCACAACGAGGAGAGCTGCCAGGACAACTAAACCGATGACACCACCCAGGGACTGGACCACTTTGGTGAAGAGGAATTGCGGCCACAGGAAACCATCACCAATGCTGGTGATCTGGCTGGCGCCTTCCGGCATGGCAAAGCCTGCGTTCTGAGCAGCGCTGGTGAACAGCGGGGCCATGTTGGTGGCGATGTAGAAGCCTACACCCAATTCCAGGATACCCGCGACGATCATGCGGAAGATGTTACCCTGCATCAGTGGAGCAAACATAGCCACAACGAACGGAATAATGGCCAGGTCAGCAAACAACAGAACATGGTTGCCGGGTAGGATGATGCTCAATAAAATGACGATCGGGACCAACACAAGCGAGGATGAAATCGCGGCGGGGTGGCCGATCAAAATGGCGGAATCCAAACCGATATAGATTTCGCGGTCGCTGGCGCGTTTCTTCATGAATTCGCGGGCAGCTTCGGAAACGGGGATCAAGCCTTCCATCAGGATTTGGACCATGCGAGGCAGCAGCAGCATAACAGCAGCCAGGTTCATGCCGGTCTGCAAAATAGCGACAGCAGCCTGTTCCGCATTATAATAGCCCATGACTCCCAGGACCAAGCCGATAACCAAGCCCATGATTACGGGCTCGCCGAATACGCCGAAGCGCTTCTGAATGGTATCGGGATCGACCTTCCAGTTCTTTACGCCTGGAATCAGATCAATCAGCCAGTTGGTGAAGATAGCGAAAGGCACACCGGGAGCGGTGGTCAGGTGAGGAATGGAGATGCCAGGCAGGTTGTAGAAACTCTGCACAGCTTTGGCTGTCCAATCCGCCAGGAAGAGCGCCAATGCTGCAGCAATTGCCGCGGCAATCAAACCATAGGTGAGGTTCTGGGAGACCATGTAAACCATGGAGCCCAAGAACGCGAAGTGCCAGTAATTCCAGATGTCGATGTTCAAAGTCTTGGTGGCTTTGAAGACCAACAGGATCAGGTTGACCACGATCGCGATCGGGATGACCCACAGGCCTACATCGGTACCGAATGCGATGGCAGCAGCGGAAGGCCAACCAACATCCACAACATCACGTTGGATGTTCCAGTTGGTAACCATCGCCTGCGCAACGCCGGACAAGGTACCCCACATCAAGCCAATCACCAGGTTGATACCGATGAAAGCGATACCGATGGTAACACCAGCGCGGAACGCTTTACCGGGTTTGGCACCCATAATCAATGCAACAAAGAAAATGATAATGGGAAGTACAACAGTTGCGCCGAGATTATCAATCACGGCTTTTAAAGTCGTCAAAAAGACTTCCATGCTAAACCTCCAGAATAATTTTTATTATTTTTTTATAAATTGTGTGTTTAATCTTTCAGTGCTGTTATTATTTGTTCGATAACTTCCTCCTTTCCAATTCCAGTTAGAAATGCTAATGTTTGAATAACCGGTACACCCAAATCACTCGGTACCGGAGTTGTAGTCACAATTAAATCGGCACCATCAACCAGCGAGCGCACTTCGGAAGCCTTGCATTGACGCGTTGTGATCTGAATTCCGCGTTCTTTCAATGCTTCTTCAATTCCTTTGGCCACCACAGTCGAGGTGGCGATAGCGGTTCCACAAGCAACTAATATTCGTTTCGGTGTATCCACATTCACTCTCCTAAAATCAAATTTTTATAAAAAAGGTTAGCATGTTAAAAATATTTTATGTCGGATTTACAAATTTTCAATCATGCTTCCTTATTATTTACGAAGTTCTGATATCACCTCTTCAAACGATTCTGCTTTTAGAATCCGCCCTACAAGATCGGGATTTTGCAGAACACTGGCAATTTCCTGCAGCATCTCAATTTGCGCTTTCGGTTGTTCCAGAGCGAGAACAAAAACCATCCGTACGGGCACGGATTCCTGTGGATTAACCATGTTTTGGAAATTGACCTCCTGGGTCAGTGTTACCAAACCCAGAGCGGGTTTTATTACATGTTCAATTTCCGTATGTGGTATGGCTGCGTTGAAACCGCCGGCTAATGGTAGCCCGGTGGGTAGATTTTTTTCTCGATCAATAGCCGCTTCTGCAAAACTTTCCTTTACATAACCAGCTTCGTACAATTCCGTGCCGATAGCACGAATAATCTCTTCTGAATTTTCAAATTTCTGATTTAATAAAACACAAGTTGGTTGAAGAAGTTCTGCTATTACACGACTCATTTTAAAATCTCTCCAAGGTTCAATAAACTGTCTTTCAGGTCAGTCAGGAACTTGGCTGCCTGTGATCCATCCATGACACGGTGATCGGCGCTCAGTGTGAAAGCAACCTGGCGCTGTAATACCGGTTGGTCATTTTCGTCAGGCACAAACACCTTGTTCATTTTGCCCACTGCCAGAATGGCCGATTGCGGCGGATTGATAATGGCGGTGAAACGGTCGATGCCGAACATACCCAGGTTGGATATCGTGAAAGTACCGCCAGCCAGGTCATCCGGCTGCAATTTATTGCTGCGGGCGCGCTGAGCCAAATCACCCAATTCAAGCGAGATCTCCAATAAGTCCTTGCTGTCCGCATTGTGGATGACCGGCACAATCAGGCCGTTATCCAAAGCGGTGGCAATACCGATATTGATATCCGCATACTCGATGATCTTCTCATCAGTATATTGGCTGTTAATAATGGGGTTCTGCTTCAACGCCCAGGCAACAGCTTTGACGATCAAGGCTGTTACAGAAATCTTGGGCGCATCTGCGACTTTGTTCTGGTTGGCCAGCTTCCGCAGGCCCTCGGCCGCGTCCATTTCCACATCGACTTGCAGGAACATGTGCGGCGCCTGCTGCATGCTGCGCTGCATATTCTGCGCGATGGTGCGGCGCATGCCCACCAGGGGGATTTCTTTCAACACGGTCAAACCGGGGATTGCACCCATACCGGGTGCCGCGGCCATGATCGGCTGGGCAGCGGGAGCGCTGACGCGCGCGCTGCTGACATCGGCAGCCTGAATGCGGCCGCTGGGGCCGCTACCGCTACCGTTGAGCGGCTGCAGATTCACGCCTTTTTCCTGTGCGATACGGCGGGCAGCCGGAGTGGCGTTTATCTTGCCCACACCTGCCTTGAGAGCAGCCGCGAAGTCTTCCACGTCTTTCTTGGTCACCTGGCCATCGCGCCCAGTGCCGCTGATTTGACTGGCATCAATGTTGAGGTCATCCGCCAGCCGCTGCGCTACCGGTGAGATAGAGAAAGCGCTTGAGGAAGCAGCCGCAGCCGGTTGGGCTGCCTTTTCTTCCACGACAGGTGCCGCGGGTGCTTCTGCCTGAGAGGCTGGAGCCGCCGCGTCTGTTTCGGGTGCTTTTTCGCCCGGCTGCAAGACATACGCAATGATCCTGGTCACCGGCACAATGTCGCCGACCTTATAGCGGATGCCGCCGATAATGCCGGCTTCCGGCGCTTCCACTTCCATGGAAATCTTATCGGTGCTAACCACCGCAATAGGGTCGCCTTTATCTACTTTATCGCCGTCCTGTTTCAGCCATTCCAGGATCTCTGATTCCTCCTGGGTAAAGCCGAATTTCGGCATAATGATTTCTTTAGCCACGGCGCTCTCCTAGTATTGCCCTTTTACCAATTTACGAGCTTCTTCTACGATGTTCTCCACCTGAGGTACCGCGTGGTATTCCAGGTTGCGGTTATAAGGAATGGGTGTATCCAAACCTGCCAGTCGTTTGACCGGCGCGTCCAGATAGCCGAAAGCTTCGCTTTCCATGATCACCGCGGTCAGTTCGCCGCCAAAACCACCAGTCTTGACAGCTTCGTGAACAATTAAAGCCTTGCCGGTTTTGATCACGGATTCTATGATCGGTTTTTCATCCAGCGGTTTGAGCGTGCGCGGATCGATGATCTCCAATTCAATGCCTTCCTTGGAAAGCTGCTCGGCAGCCTCCAGGGCGCGCGAAACCATAATAGAGGTGGCAACGACCGTCAGGTCTTTACCTTCACGGACTACATGGCTCTGGCCAAGCGGAATGGTGTACATTTTTTCCGGTACCGGCCCTTTGGTCTTGTAAAGCGCTTTATGTTCAAAGAACATGATCGGGTTGTTGTCCTCGATGGCTGCCAGCAGTAAACCTTTGGCATCATAAGGAGACGAGGGCATGACCACCTTCAAACCGGGAACATGCACAAACCAGTTTTCCAAACTTTCGGAATGCTGTGCCGCGGCTCCGGTTCCGGAACCGCCCGCCAAACGCATAACGAAAGGCACTTCGGCTTTACCGCCGAACATAAAGCGCATCTTGGCGCCCTGCATAACCAACTGCTCCATGGCAATCACCACGAAGTCGCTGAACTGCATCTCGCCAATCGGGCGCATGCCGGTCACGGCCGCGCCAATGCAAGCGCCGGCAATCCCGGCTTCGGAAATGGGGGTATCAATGATGCGTTTGGGACCGAACTCATCCAGCAAACCGGCTGAAACGCCAAAGGCGCCGCCGTATATACCAATATCTTCACCAATTAAAAACACGCGATCATCTTTTTGCATGGCCTGGCGCATCGCCTCACGCAAGGCTTCCATATAACTTAGCTCACGCATAGATACCTTCCAAAATAGTGTTCACATCCGGTTCGGGACTGTTGTCGGCGAACTCGACTGCTTTGCGAATTTCTTCTTTCGCTTTTTTCTCAATTTCCTTTAAACCGGCTTCATCCACGTCCAATTTGGCCGCGAAACGTTTGATAGGATCTTTTTCCATCCATTTCTTGACTTCTTCACGGGTGCGGTAAAGCTGGCGGTCGCTCTTGGAGTGGCCTTTCCAACGGTAGGTAATCGCTTCGATCAAAGTCGGGCCGGCGCCTTTGCGTGCCTGTTCGGCAGCTTCGGAGACCGCTTTGTAAACGGCAATGACATCGTTGCCGTCCACGGTTAATCCACGCATACCGTAAGCTGCAGCGCGTTCGCTGACTTGTTCCACGCGGAAAGCGCGTTCGAAAGCCATAGACATGGCGTATTGGTTGTTTTCACACAGGTAAATGACCGGCAAATTCCAAATGCTGGCCATGTTCAGGGATTCATGGAAAGCGCCTTCGTTGGCCGCGCCGTCGCCGAACAAGGTCAGTACGACCTGGTCGGTCTTGCGCATCTGGATGCTCAACCCAACGCCCACGGAGATGGGCAGGTTGCCTGCCACAATACCCTGCGCGCCCAGGTTGTTGGATTCCACGTCGGCAATGTGCATGGAACCGCCGCGTCCGCGGCAGTATCCGGCTTCTTTCCCCATAAATTCAGCCATCATGCGGTTCAGATCGCCGCCCCACATGAGGAAGTGGCCATGACCGCGGTGCGTATTTAATAAATAATCGCTCGGGCGCAGTGCCGGGCCGGCTCCGGCCGCGACACCCTCTTCACCAATCGAAAGGTGCATGGTTCCATGTACCTTTCCCAAACCATACATTTCTTCCGCGTTCTCTTCGAACGCCCTTGTCAACACCATCTTATACAAGAGCTCGTGTGCTTTGCTCTCGGGCAAGACCCCTTCAATCAACTTTTCTTTCTTACTGCTAGTAGGCATTAATACCGAACCTCCAAACTTGATTATTCTAAAATTGGGTGTATCGCTGCCGAGTCGGTGATCAACACATCCAACCAGTTGCCGTTCAAAACAGATTCAATCGCCTTGTGCTTTTTCTCTCCTGCTGCGACACCTACAATCAAATTGCAATTTTCGCGCAGGTGACATAAATCAACCGCCATGGTACGGCTGTTGATGCTATGATCCAAAATCTTTCCATTCTCATCCAGGATTGCGCCGCAGAAGTTACCCACTCCGCCCTGTTCTTTTACATCCAGCACTTCTTTTTCTGACATAAAGCCGGAACGGTAAATACTGGAATAGAGCGGATCAACCTCAACCGTCCCGATGCCCAGCAACGCGATATTGGCTCGCACGCCTTCGTCCAAGGTCTCAGCTATTTGCTTTTGTTGTTTCAGGGTATTGCAAGCCGCATCGGTATCAAGAAAAAGGGGCGAATGCAAAATGTGATATTCCGCATTCACTTTATTGGCAAAATTGGCCGCCACACCTGGGCCATCTACATGCGGGTCGCTCTGCCCGCCGACTGCGCCAATAACCTGCACCACACGCACATCGGACAAGGGCATATATGGGAGATAGCGTACCAGTTCGGAAATGGAAGTGCCCCAGCCAATCCCAACCACAGTATCATCTTTGAGGACTTGTTCCATGAAGAAGGCGCCCATGCGCCCCACCAGCTGCAATGTGTTTTCATAAGAAGTATGGCCGGAGTTAACCACAAACGCCGCCTCCAGGTGATATTTATCCTTTAGACGACGTTCTAATACGGAATCCCGTGATAGGGGATATTTAATGGTAATTTCGACAATACCTTGTTGTTCTGCCTCAGTCAACAAACGCGAGATGGCAGAACGGGAATAACCCAATCGACGCCCAATCTGCGATTGCGTTTTTTTCTCCTTGTAATACAGAGTCGCTATTTCAGCTAATAATTGCCTGCGGGTATCGCTATCCATACCCCTTCCATAAAAAATGAATTTTCTTTAACTAGATAATTTGTAATATAACATACAAAATTCACAATTGCTACAACGTTTCACATATGTGATTTTATTTGGCAGCAGAAAAAGCAAGAGGGCAACCCTGCGGATTGCCCTCCATGCAGTCAACAAAGAACCTCTTTTTTTACTTGTAAATCGCCCAGTCTTCAAAATGGGGGGTTAGTAACAGGAATGGGCCGCCCACCGTCGGACGCCGCAGCCAGTAATCGCTCTCCCACAGCAGCGGGATCACCACCGCGTCGTCGACGACCGCGATCGCTTCCATATCGGCGTATTTAGCCGCGCGCTTCTCTGTCTTACTCTCTTTCAGGCTGGCATCCATGAGTTTGAAGAAAGCCTGCGATTGCCAGTTATCGCTGGAAGTGGTGTAGTTGCCATGAAGCCAGGCGTCCCACAGTGTCTGCGCGTCGTTATAACTCATACAATATTCCGCCAGGAACAGGTTGTAGGGCGTATCGCCATCTTCCTCCAATAAATCGCCAAATTCGTTCCAATCTTCACTTACTTTCACTTCTACCGGAACGTTGGCGTTCATCAAATCCGCCACAATGCTTTCCAGCATGGCTGTGTTTTGGCTCACATCCATCGTGAAAATCTGCAGCGGTTCGATGGATGGTTCCTCTGCCACCAGCGCGGCGAAGTACTCCGCGGCTCCCTCCGGATCGTAAGCAATACCCAGGTCATCGTCCTGCGGCAGGGCGCCGCGCAAACCGGCCGGTACGTAATGGTTTAGCGTTTGGGCGGTTCCCCAGAAAAGGCTATTATTCAGGCTTTCCTTATTAATAGCGGAGGCGATCATCCGGCGTGTTTCGGCCTCGGCGGCCAGCCCGCTGTCAATCTGCTTGAAGAACAGGTAATACCCGCAGGAACCGGGCGAGGTTACCGCATCCGCTTCCAGACCGGAACCCTGGCGGATAGAATCGTATTCATAATAGTTGCTCTTCACCAGGTCAAGTTCACCTGCCGCATACAGCTCCGTGGGAAAAACAGTGTTGCGCAGATCGTAGTCGATTTCCGTCAGCACCGGTTTCGGCAAGCCTTCCGTGCCCGGCCAGAAAGGATTGCTCACCAGTTGAATTTCACTTTCTGTTACGTAACGGCTCACTACATAGGGACCGTAATAGAGTGTCACGTCAACCGTGTCCTCAGCCAGGATGAATGGGTCGGTCCAGTTCGGAATGGCTGAAAAGACCGGCAGCGCGGCAATCGCATCCAGGTAAGGGTTGGGCTGGTTGGTATGGATCACCAATTCGGTATCGCTGGGGGCTTCGATACCCACATCTTCCGCCAGCGCCTCACCGCTGGCATATTCGGCCGCGTTGACGATGGTGTTCAGGTAATAGGATTGGAAAGAGCCATTCATCGGGTTGAGGATGTTCAGCAATCCGGCGCGGACATCCGCCGCGGTAACCATTTGCACATCGCCTTTTTCGTCATGTAGTTCCGCTATCTCGCCGGTCTCGGGGTTCCTTATCACCCAGGGAATATTCGGCTGAATCTCGAAAGTCCAGGTTTGCAAATCTTTGGAGACCTTCCATGATTTCGCCAGCGCGCCCAGGTATTCATTACTTTCCGGGTCTTTACGCGTCAGTCCGGGAAAGACCTGGTCCATGAATATCAAGTCATCAATACCCATGCGGTTCGTATCCAGGTAGCGGATGTCCCGGATGCTCAAACGCAGGACCTGCTCGTCTGCCAGTTCCCGAGTTTCCTCTATTTCCTCTTGAGGGATGGGTTCCTTCAGGTTCTGATAGATCGTCTGCGCCCTGGCGTTGATCTGCGCATCATTCATGGGCAAGCAACCACCCAGGTTGATCAGCAGGGCTATCTGCAGTAAGGTTATGAGAATTTTGCCTGTCTTTTTCATTTGATCACCGTTGATACCCATTCCTTGATCTTTTCATCGTCCACTTCACCGCCCCAGGTTAGCTCAACTTTCATGGAGAACCAATATGACGCCGGGCAGGAATCTGGCGAAGAACCGTAGAAGACTTTTTCCTTATATTTCGATCCATCCTTGACGTTTAAGATGGTAACCTTGGTGCCGGATTGCCAGCGTTCGAGTGTGCGGCTGTCCATGGAAGTCAGGTAATCACAGCTCTGCACACGCCGGTCGGCGTCTTCGGTGGTAACTGCGTAGCGGAAAGTACCCGGGATGTCCGCCTGGGCTTCCTCGGCCACGTATGAATTTGTGTACCCCAGGCAGGCCATTGCCTTGCCGGGTTCATCCGGGAAAATATCCACGCTTAAATTGGTTACCTCCTCGCCATTGCATACTTGAAGCAGTGCGCCCTGGATGACCTCTGCGCCGTCCTCGCCATCGTCACGGGCCAATAACGGAATGATTTCCGTCTTTTGGTTTTCCGCTTTCGCCAGCAGATCGTCGTCAGAGGTGCACTCGGCGACCTTATTCAATTTATGCATCGCGTCCAGGTAAGATTCATCTTCGCGTAAATCGATGCCCCAAGCCAGGTACATATTGGGCATTTCGTTCACAGCATCTTCCAGCACTTCCGCATTGATGTAATCCGTCTGGACTGTCAGAAGATGCATTTCGGCCGTGCTAAAGATATTTCTGCTTGCCAGGTCCAGGGCATAATCGTAATGCGCCTTCGCAGCGGCCTGGTATGCGGGTTCGTAAGAAGTAGTTTTGACATAGCTGCTCACCACGGTTTCCAGCTTCTCGATGCCGGACACGTAGGATTGCTTGGCATTCAGGGATTCACCCCACGCCAGGTAGTTTTCCGCCATGGCATTGTCGATATCCGTCTTCCGTTCAACCGCCTGGCTGGGATAGTCCGTTAAAATGGTCTGGAAGTGATTCAGGCAACCCTGATAATTCGCATCCGCCATCAAGTCCTGCGCCCAGGCCAGATTCTGGTCAATAGCCAGATTGTCTATCAAATCGGTTTTGTCCGAGGAGGGGAAGAACTCATAAAATTTTGCCACCGCGTCCAGCGCAGCCTCATATTCTTTTTGGTCGGCGTAATTTTGGGCTGTCAGAATTGTGCTGACTTCCTGCAGTTTGGCTTCGCTGGCAGGCACAGCCGGGTTCAACGACCAGCGGTAAAGCTGGTCAACCGAATACAGGTCTTTGAATGATTCGGAAAAGTTATCAGACTCATAAGCCATTTCACTTTTGGCGATCAAATCATTGCCGGCCGAGCGGTAGGCAAAGAACCCGCCCAGGAAAACCACCAACAGCAGTGCGCCGATCAAAGGCAGCAGGAAAGCTTTTTGTGTCAGTTTTTCTGGTACCAAAGTGGGATCCTTGACGACAAGAAGATACAGATCCACTGCCATGGCCAGATAAGCGGCAATGTACACCGCCGCCCACACCCCCGGTTGGCGCGAGGCATTCAGGAAATAACCGGCCGCCAGCAGCGCCAAATTGGCGCCCAGCGCGATCAGCCAGCGCTTCTTTTTCCCGGCCAGCAGGTAGCCGATGCCCAGGAAATTAAGGTTGCAGATGCTCAGGTAAAATGCGTGCAGGTTGAACTTGGGTCTTTGCTCCATACTTTCCTCCATTTTGTGTATGTTGATGACATTGAATATTTTTCTGAAATGGGATTCCATCCCCCATTAACCGATAATTAATATTATATTTACAAACCATAATTATAAACTGGACAATTTGAAATGTGAATCGGTCAGTAAGATTTTTAAGGGCAAATCATTTCTTTTAATAAGCACAGATGTAGTAATCATAATGGAATGAAAAGAAAAGGTTCTTCAGAACTGTAACCAAACGATTACAAGCTCTGAATTATTTACATACCTGATAGAAAATATTTAATTTTTTTTGCCCTTTTTTAAAATTAGCGGGTATGATTAAACCCGAAACCATCAACGAACTCAAGGCAATCAAACAAACATGCTGGCGCGCGTATATTCTTGTGCAATCATCGGACTGGAAGGAACTATTGTGGAGGTGGAAGTCGACACCGCCCAAGGCTTGCCGGGCATGGACATCGTCGGGCTGCCCGACGCGGCCGTGCAGGAATCCAGGCAGCGCGTGCTGGCCGCTATCAAGAACGCCGGCTATCCCTACCCCCGCTCCCGTTTGACCATCAACCTGGCGCCCGCCTCGGTGCGCAAAGAAGGCCCCTCCTATGATTTACCCATCGCTCTGGGCATTCTGGCCTGTATGGAAATGCTGCCACCCCAGCCGCTGGAAGAGGGTCTGGTGGTGGGCGAACTCTCGCTGGACGGATCGGTCCGGCACGTGCGCGGGGTGCTGCCCATGGCCGCCATTGCGCGCGAACAAGGTTACAAGCGTATCTATGTTCCCAAGGTGGACGCGGGCGAAGCTGCGCTCATCCCCGATCTGGAAGTCATTCCGGTGGAATCGCTGGAAGAATTGGCCGCCTTTCTGCAGGGCCGCCGCGAAGTTAGTCCCCAACCGCCCACCCCGGTGACCGGCGCCCAAGCTTGGGCGCTGACCGATTTCAAAGAAGTCAAAGGCCAGGAGCACGTCAAGCGCGCCCTGGAAGTTGCCGCGGCCGGCGGACATAACCTGCTCATGATCGGGCCACCCGGCGCGGGCAAGACCCTGCTGGCGCGCGCGCTGCCGGCCATCCTGCCGGCCATGACCATCGATGAATCCCTGGATGTGACGCGCGTCTATTCCATCTCCGATATGCTCCCACCGGAAGTGCCGCTCATCCAGACGCGCCCCTTCCGCGCCCCGCACCACACCATCTCGCACGCCGGGCTGGTGGGCGGCGGCAACTGGCCGCACCCGGGCGAGGTCTCGCTGGCCCACCGCGGGGTGCTGTTCCTGGACGAGCTGCCCGAGTTCGGACGCAACGTGCTGGAAGTGCTGCGCCAGCCGCTGGAGGACAAGCAGGTCACCATCAGCCGCGCGCGCGGCTCGCTGACCTTCCCGGCTAACTTCCAACTGGTGGCCGCCATGAACCCCTGTCCGTGCGGCTATTACGGCGACCCGCAGAAAGCCTGCACCTGCTCGCAGGGCGCCATCCTGACCTACCAAAAGCGCATTTCCGGCCCGCTGTTGGACCGCATCGACATCCACGTCAGCGTGCCGCGCGTGGATTACGACAAACTCAGCGACCAGCGCTACGGTGAGCCCTCGGCAGTCATCCAGGCGCGTGTGGAAGCCGCCCGTGAGCTTCAGCGTCAACGATTCGACGCCGGCGGCCAAACCCAAGCCGGCATCCTGTGCAACGCCGACATGCGCACCGCCGACCTGCGCCAATACTGCGCGTTGGACGACACCAGCCAAAACCTCATGAAAGCCGCCATGGCGCAGATGCACCTGTCCGCGCGCGCCTACCACCGCATCCTTAAGCTGGCGCGCACCATCGCCGATTTGGATAGTTCGGAAAATATTCGCAACACCTATCTGGCCGAGGCGTTGCAGTATAGGCCGCAGACGTTGTTCTAATGGGATTGCTAAACCTTTTTTAATTAACCACAGATGAACACGGATTTCCACAGATGGGAATTGATTATTTTCCCATCATATTTAAAAATACGCTTTCTTGTGTCATCCCGAGGGAGCGAAGCGACCGTAATCGCGAAGCACTCCCTTTGGGGAGGGATCTCGGCTGGAACTGGCATAACCCTAGACTGTTATCTTTTATAGAAACATTCCATGCACATCCCAAAGGGTGGGAGTAGAAAACGCCTATGCTCTCATCCTCATGCTGGTGCGTACCATCGCCGATTTGGACAATTCAGAAGAGATCCGCAACACCCACCTGGCCGAGGCACTGCAATACCGCCCGCAGGCGTTGTTCTGATCCCAAGAAATATCCGCAGATGAACCCACGTCACGCTTTCTCGTGTCATCGTGAGCCCTGCGAAAGCAGGGCGAAACGATCTCGGCGTGGTCTCACGGTTGATCTTATGACAGAAGCACAGCACAGATGGTATGACCTGTTCCTGTAAGCCGAGATTCTTCACTCGTACCTCAGGAAGTGCACCTCGTTCAGAATGACACTCCGGTTCATGGTTGGCAAACATTCCTGTTTGCCAACAGCCCTACGCCACCTTCCATAAAACCATAGAATGAAATATCATAGGCAGGCATTCAGCGTATTGCTGGAAATTTTACTTTTCATGGAAAGGCAGGTGATGAAGTGCAACGATGCATTGTGATCGCTGGAATAGTTGACAAAAGAATAAAACCATAAAAGAAAATTTAGGAGAATTCTAATGACTATTCCAGATAATAAGCTTTATCCGCGAACCAATGATCTTAGCACCATCTATTTAAAAGGGGCAATTTCCAACCCCAATATCATGGTTGGCGATTACACGATGTACAACGACTTTACCTGTGATCCCAGACAATTTGAGAAAAACAATGTGCTCTATCACTATCCTATCAATCAGGATAAGTTGATCATCGGTAAATTCTGCTCCATCGCCTGCGGCGCAAAATTTCTGTTGACCAGTTCCAATCACACCCAAAGGTCGCTCTCAACCTATCCTTTCCCCATCTTCTTTGAAGAATGGGGGTTGGACAAAGCCAACGTCAAATCGGCTTGGGATAACAAAGGGGACATTGTCATTGGCAATGACGTTTGGATCGGATACGAGGCTGTGATCCTGTCCGGCGTTCACATCGGCGACGGGGCCATAGTTGCAACCAGAGCGGTAGTAACCAAAGATGTTCCTCCCTATACCATTGTCGGAGGCATTCCCGCGAAAGCGATCAAGAAACGTTTTGATGACGCGACCATCGCGAAGTTGCTGGCGCTTCAATGGTGGAATTGGCCTTTTGAGAAGATACAGCATTCTCTGCCATTTATTATGAATGGTGAAATTGATAAGCTTTAAATTGAAGTAAGAAATGTTTAGTTATGCACACTTCCAAATAAATAAAGAGGTGTGCATAACACAGTTATCAGCATGGAATATTTTTTCAAAAAAAGAGGGGTCGAGGGTGGGAGTAGAACGCGCCTATCACCCCTTTCCTCAAGCTGGCGCGCACCATCGCTGATCTGGATAGTTCAGAGGAAATTCACAACACACATCTGACTGAGGTACTGCAATACCGCCCGCAGACGTTGTTTTAAATAAATCGATTATTCTTAAAACTGTTTATTCGATTCCGTAATTTTCATCGGTTCCGATGGCTTCCTGCCCCACAAATATTCTTCTGAATTGATATACAATGTTCAGTAAGCACAGAAATCTTTTTCCCTAATCTTCAAATTGTTCGATAGATATTTAGTGATCGCCACCAAGCCGATCTGTCCGGTGACATTTAATAGGCAGGAGGAGAGCAAGAAATGTTTGGTCAAAAAGAAATAAAAAAGGACGGTGTTTTGGGAATGATGCTGTTCTTGTTTTTAACAGCCGGCGGTTTTCCTGCAAGGCATCAGGGTGCCCTTTCTGTCAATACAATGAATTCAACCTCCACACAGACAGCATCTCCTATAGAACTTCTTGGCACTACCCCCTCGCCATCTTCAACACCCGATATACCAGCGATCATTTCCGCCATGCTGCCGGTAGCCTCCGGTAAAGGGGTACCCGAAACAGCCGAATACAATCCGGATGGACCCGGCACGCACCCGCTGGTCATTCTGACAACTTCCGGCCAGGCATACAATGACTGGAACGAAAACCTTCCTGATTCCTGGTCGCCCTCTGGTATAGACCAAATCGAACTGGTCGCACTAATAGGTCCTGAGCAAGAGATCAATCTGGGGTCGCAGGCTTATAATGTCGGGCCCGACATAACTGCTTTTCAATACGTGCTGAACATGGAACTTCGCGAAGCGCACACCGGCCAGTTAATTTCAACCTTCACTTTCACAGGGACCGATCCGCGGCCTTTTCCCGCGACTGCCCTTTACCAGGTGACTCGCCTGGAAGGCACTCACTTTGGGTTTCCAAACCTGGAAGATTGGCTTTGTCCTCTCGTTTCGAAGCTGGCGTGTTGGTCGTTGCTGCCCTCACTGCAAACGCAATTTAATCAAACGATTTATTCGATCGAATTTTCCCCCGATGGGCAGACAGTTGCCGGCGCAACCAGCGATAATTCGGTCAAAGTATGGCGTGTGTCCGATAGTGCATTGCTGGCCACTTTCGAGAACTCGGGAGGAAACAGCCTGGCTTTCTCACTTGAGGGCCAATCATTAGCCACAGCTTCCAATACCGGCGTCATCCAGTTGTGGAAAGTCTCCGACGGTAGCTTGCTGCGCACCATGGAAGGACAAGCCGTGGGGGCTAACTTGCTCTTTTCACCCGACGGCCAAACATTGGCAGGACACTTGAATGACGGTTCCATAAACCTCTGGAATGTCTCGGATGGCACGCTCATGAATCAATGGGGAGATCCGGGCACGCTGTTATACCTCGCCTCTTTTTCTCCGAATGGTCAAATCCTGGCTATAGAAACGTACGAAGGCGACATCCAACTATGGCGCGTATCCGATAAAACGCTATTGAACACGTTGGATTGCAGCGCAGCCACCGTAGTATTTTCGCCCGACGGTCAAACCCTGGCATGCGGTGAGACTTTTTACGGCGACATCCGGTTATGGCAGGTTTCCAGCGGTGCTCTTTTACGCACTTTGAACGGACACGCAAATTCGATAACCGCTCTGACCTTCTCACCGGATGGGCAAATCCTGGCTTCCGGGTCAATCGATAACACGGCACGCTTGTGGAGCATTTCCAACGGGGCTCTGCTGCAAACGCTGGAAGTGCCGGGCATCGTTACCGGCATGGTTTTCTCTCCCGACGGGCAAAATTTGACGGTCAGTTCAAACGACGGCAGCGCGCGTGAATGGCAGGTTTCCGATGGCGCCCTGCTGCGCGATCTTTTCATTCCCGGCGGCATTTTCAATACTGTTTTTTCCCCGGATGGGCAAACGCTGGCTATGAAATTATTGAATGAAAACATCCTGCTTTGGCAGAAAAAGTAAAACAAATCACAAATCGCACACATGCAATCCCGCAATTACCTGACAGTTATGTTCTGCCGGTGACCGATAGTAATTGTTTTCGAACAAGTTCTTTTTATTTAGGGAATAAGTTGAAATTTTATACATCCATCACTCAGCGTCTCTTCTTCTCGCATCCCTATGTATGAGAATTTGAAATTTAATAGAGTCGTATAATAAATACATTACATTTCTTCCTCAAAAAGGATTAACAATATGAGACCTATCAAATCCCTTATTGCGATGATTTTTATCACAAGTCTTTTTTTAACCCCCACTACAAACGCAATCGCCGCAACGCAGGATCAATATTCAACCGGTAAACAAATCGTCTTTTTAATGGGCGCTGAAGACCAGAAATTCACGTCGGTTTCCATTTCCGGCACCAACCAAAATAATAGCTATACCACCTGGACCCGTTCGGATGCAAACGGCTTTTCCATTGCCTACACTAAGGACTGGTGGTGGGCACAGGATTTTGTCGAAATTTCTTTTACCGTTCAGGATAGCCTTGGCATCCAAACCCTTCAGACCTGCACATTTGATAATCTCAGCCAGCCGGTGAATTCCCCGCGCGTGGAAATCGAATATTTCCCTGGTCAGGGCTGTGTGGGTGGTGAAGCTGGCAGCGCAAGCGACCCGATCGGAGATTCCGTAAAACCTGTACGCGATGCGTTTGCCACCCTCTCTCAGTACCTTCCGGAAGACAAATTCGATTTCTTCATGACGCTCCTAGATAACGAGCTGAATGCCACTGGCTGTGTCTTAGGATTGGCAGCCATCGCTGGAAGCCGCGGTTTTGCAGTTTATGATGAGACCATCCGAGATTATGTATCGGAAACCTGCCAGAGTACCGGCGATATGATCTACGAGATCTTCATCGATTAGGAGACCTAACAAAAATCATACTAACCAGAAGGGATCCAGAATACTGAGATCCCTTCCACTAATTAGCATGCATTTTCCAGAACCGGCAAGCTAAATCTCAATTCAAATACAATTTCGACCAAACGATACAGCGAATCTATTTGGCAATCAAGAGGATCCATCCATGAAAAAATACGCAATCTTGTTAATCTTTGTCCTGTCATTATCCTCTTGCGGAGGATCAGAAAACATTGAAGCCGCGCAAACCACTTCTGCGCTTACCGCTGTAGCGGAAAGTTGGACGCCCACCGCAGCCAACACTTCCACCCCGTTACCTACCGCCACACCCATCAGTTTGCAAAATGCCATCCAACAAGGGCTATTCTCAAAAAAAGGTGTATTGAAAACCTCGATAACATCGGATCAAAGCTATCAGGTTATCACGGCGGTCACTTCGGATGGATCATGGCTGGTTACAGAGAATGGTGCCTGGGACCTGGATCGGAAGAAGTTTTTTCCGCGGACATTCAGCACCTTGATCACTTATGGCAAAACCTGGGCAAGAATGGCCGTATTGGAAAATGGGGATATTGCCGTGATCACCACGGATTCGGATGCCGCTGTAGCGCCGCATTCATCAGCGGAAAAAACGAGTGGAAAGATTATTATCCAAACCTTGGATATGAAATCACTGAACGCGAAAGCCACCCAATCAATCAATTTTGAATTTGAAGACAGCATTGAAGAGATGACGCTCTCACCGGACGGATTGGTGTTAGCGATTGGGCTCCATAACGGAAATCTATATCTTTGGAACACGAGCACAAATGAGCAGGTCGTAGCATTCAACGCCCATAAAACGATCTCCGAGTTTGGGCGGAAATTCGCGTTCCGGGAAATTGTATTTAATCACGATGGTTCACTGTTCGCCACCAGTGGTATGGAAAACATCATCAAAATCTGGCGCACACAGGATTTTTCGGAAGTTGCTTCCATACAGGGGACCAGACCTGCCTTTTCACCGGATGGAAAGTATTTAGCGTGTGTTTATGACAATCTGCAGATCCTGGTACAACCGCTGGATGGTGTAACGGAACCCTTCTTTTTAAAAGGACATGACACACGAACTCTGGAAATGGTTTTTTCCAATGACAGTCAACTTCTGTTGTCCGTAGGATGGGACAATATAAGAGTCTGGTCAATCACAGATCAATCACTGATAGATGAATTACAGGAGAAAGATGGGGTTGTGTCCATCGTCATCACACCGGATAACACTAAATTCTACGTCTCCTACCATGAAGGCGGAATTGGTATTTGGGGCCAATAAAACGAAGCGAAAAGAGCCACTGTTAGTAATGGGTCATAATCTTTAATAAAACCTTTTGAAGTCCAGTTAGCAGTTTGCTTAATTTGCAGGTGCGTTACTACAATTTTTTAATTAATAAACATAAAGGAAGATGGGTTATAAAAATTTAAAATTAAAATGAATGATACGAATTAAACCAAAACGACTTCATTGCAATAATTAATTGTCTCCGCTTGATATCGAATTTTAATCTTCTAATTATTCTCTCTTTTTGATTATTATCTTTTAATTCATGTTCCCAAATTCTAATTACAAGCCAGCCAGAATTTCGTAAAACTCTGTTGTAATGATTATCCCTAACTCTAGTTTTGCCTATTTTGTTCTGCCAAAATTTCGTATTCGTTTTTGGAATATTCTTACATTTAGTACACCCATGCCAAAAACATCCATCAATAAAAACAGCGATTTTTTCATTTTTAAATGCAAAATCCGGTTTCCCGATTATATTTTTTGGAATAACATCCCAACCAGTAATATTATTCTGAGTTAATAATTTTTGAAATTCAAATTCTGTTGATTTATTTCCATGTCCTTTATTCAAGGACATTATTTGCGATCTTTTATCCTTATCAAAAACATCAGTCATCAAAAATAATTTTAGTCTTTCTTCCTATGTTCAATATCATGACAAATGTTACACAAAGTAATTAAATTCTCAAGTATAGTCAAACCACCTTCAGAATGAGGTTTTATATGGTGTATTTCAAGATTATTCCTAGGGTCATCCTTTGTCCATTTAGACTGACTCCACCCGCATTTAACACATTGAAAATTATCTCGCTCTAATATTCGAATACGAAGATCATCTTTAATTTTCCGATCATGTATTGGCAATTGTCTATTATTTTCTAATATGTAGATTCCAATTGGTAAATCAGGCCTTCCTGTTTGACGTGTAACAATTGGCCAACCTTCCTCAGTCCGCAATTCTCGAACTCTACGCGCCCATTCAGTTTTATCGTTTGCTACATATCTTAATTCATCTCCTGATATTTCTTCACCAATATTTTCTTGGAAATACTCTAAGATCTTGTTTTTTACTCCCCCACTTTTTTTCCTTAATTGGTTCGCTACATGCCATCTATGAGCAGCTAATCTATCTTGATTTTCAGATAATAAAATATAATCTCCCCTAGTTATTATCGATAAATCAATTTCATTAACAATTGGGTCGCCACTATCAATCATTTCTTTGATAGAAATACCATTTACAATTCTCCAACCATATTGGACCCGTAATTCTCTTACTCTTCTAGCCCACTCACTTATTCCGGAAATAATCATTATTTCATCTCCGGAGATTATTGTACAAGGATATTTTCTAAAATACACGAGAATTCGATCACGAGCTGAATTAGCAATTTCCAAAGGAATTAACGAAGAACCTAGAGATTTTATTTCTTCATAAATAGGTATCAATGCAAGGACTTTTTGACGAATATCTTCTTTCTGAATTTCTTCCTCAAAATTTACCAATAGATCTTGGAGTTTTTTTATACTAGGCGAGTCCATTTCATCCTTGTTTTATTAATCTAGCATTTTTTTTACTGCTCTAGCTATTGCTTGAGCTAATTGTACAGGAATTGCATTACCTATCTGTCTTGCAATAGAAATTTTTGATCCTGTGAATATAAATTCGTCAGGAAATCCTTGTATACGTGCTGCTTCACGATGAGTAATTGGTCTATTTGCTTGCGGGTGGAGATATCTCCCTTTTTCGGGTTTGAAAAATTCCGTACGAATTGTAACGCTTGGACGATCCCACCATAAACGGCCAAAAAGATCTGTTCCCCCGGAAGTTTTTCTAATCCAGCAATCCGGCATTAATTCTAAAGGTAAATCCCATCTATTTCCACCTGGAGGAATATGCTTATACCTTTCAATAGATTTCGAAGTTGGATGTCTTCGAAAATGTAAATCTTCATCAGTAGGTTCCAATGGCAAATCTCCGATTGCTTCTCGAACAGTACGCCATTTTTGTATTTCAGGAGTAATTTCAGAATATTTTTCAGGATCAATATGAGTTTGTTGCGGGAAAATTAATTTTCCGGTTTTTGATGCAAGAATAATAGTTCTCATTCTTTTCTGGAAAGACCCATAATCAGCCGCATTTAAAATTCTTCCTTCCACCATATAACCAATATCGATTAACGCATCAATAATATTTTTACCTTCATCGGACTTAAGTAAAGGTGGCACATTTTCAATAACAACACATTTTGGTTCTTGCTGTTCTACTACTCTAATAAACTGCTTCCATAATTGGTTCCTAGGATCATCTTCTCTATGTAAACCCAGATTACTGAATCCTTGACAAGGTGGCCCTCCAATAACAACCTCGGTTTTTGGAAAATGTTCAATATCAACAATATCTCCACAGACACAATGGTTTCCGAAATTCTTGTTATAAGTTAAACAACAATCTTTATTATTATCGTTTGCAAAAACTGAAATGAAACCTTCATTTTGAAATCCAACAGAAAAACCACCTGCACCTGAAAATAAGTCAATAAAAGTCATTCTATTGCTGATTGCTGTCATGTTTATTGTCCAATTTCATAGTATTTGATTTTCGAGAATTTTTCGAGATATTAAAATTTATTCTTTATAACTACTTAAATCTTAGCACATAATTTCTAATAACGCAAAACCTATGTCTATTATTATATGATTCTACAAAACTAATTGTGCAATTATTTAAAATTTGTGTGCTATTTAATAAACTTTAAAGAATATTTTAACTTACCATCAATCCTACCACCAGCATGAACGCCTCGCTGTAAAAAGCGTAATCCACATTCACGCCGTACAGGTATCCGCCCAAAATCCGTCCAGTGCGCATCCCAGCCCTCTCTCAACCCTTCCCCTTCCGGAACAGATCGTTTTCTTCACAGGCTGCTGCCGGAAAGGGGAGGACCAGGGTAGGGGTCATTCTGAGCTGATATTTCACTCACCACCCACCCCACCGCCAGCATGACGGCCCCGCTGTAGAAAGCAAAATCCACATTCACGCCGTACAAGTACCCGCTCTACAGCGGGCCCGGCGCGCGTCCCAGCCCCCTCCCAACTCTCCCCCTTCCGGAACGGATCGTTTTCTTTATGGGCTGCTTTCAGAAGGGGAAGACTAAGGCAGGAGTGGAACAGTACACCCAAAACTTGGCAGTAATACAAGGGTAAATTTTTATATTTTTCAGGGAGTTGTATTTATAAAATTCTGTCGCTATGATATATGGTTAGACACTGAGTAAACAGGAATTTTTTATAACCCTCACGACCAAAATTTAATCCATAAACGATGAATACTGAATCATACAATGGTTGACCTCTCGGGAGGAAGGAGAAAATAACATGTTGCGTAGTTGGAAATGTACAAATCCGAAATGCGAAATGAACATCAAAGGTCTCATCCAGATCAACGACCAGCCCGCATACGCGCAAGTGAGGTGTGAAAAATGCGGAGCGCTCATGGTCGGTGCCGAGACCAATACCTCGGTCCTTTTTGTGGGTGATTATCCCGACACACTGCTGACCTCCGGTGCTCTTCCGATCACAAAAACTAAAAAAGGCTTTTTAAGCTCGTTGGCAGGTGATAAAGAAGCGGCCTCCATATCCGATCCTGATATTTCCAGTTACCCGCGACTGGATGAAGTTCTTATTAATCCTTTGCTGCTCCGGCCAGATATGTATTCATATCTTCAAACGGCGGATATCTTCCTGGCACAAAGAGAAGGGAAAGGGTGCACTGTGGTGGTCGCCCGCTGCCCATCACATCACCTTTCCAGGCCGCTCTCATCGAATCCTCCGGTTGGCATCCACGTCGAAGCCCATCTGATTGACAAATGGTACATATTTGGAATCTATACATTGGTATGGGACAACGCCACTTCTCCCTGGTTCGCCGAGATGACCGTATGCCCGTACGACATCCACGGTGCGAATGAACGAGAGATGGGCAGCCCCCTGGCCCATGGTTACTTTTGGCGCAAACTCTTCTACTTGTTGACCCAGGAAAAGACAGAAATTGTTTTTCTGAATGAGAATCACCAGGTTGTATCCCAGCGGATAGCCATTTTGCGGGCTGGCCAGCCAGCGCAGTTTTCCAAACAATTGGACCTGCTGGAGTCCTGCAGCGGTAAACCGATCAACAAACCGGACCTCTTGCAAGCGCACACCCAATACAGCCATTTTGTGGATATCAAAGGCGTCCAATCGCGTCTGCCACGCTTCTAAGCTGTATGACGAGTAGTCTATAATTACCCATTCCAGCTCCCTCCCAACCCTCCTCCTGGAATGGACTTTCACATCATAAGTCACTGCCGAAAGTGGGAGAGCCAGGGTCGGAGTCATTTCGTACCGTCAGCATACTCACCACCCACCCTATCGCCAGCATAAGCGCCCCGCTGTAGAAAGCATAATCCATATTTACGTCATACAGATACCCGCCCCACAGCGGACCCAGCACACGTCCCAGGCTGATCATGGCGTTGTTGACGCCCATCAGCGCGCCCTGGTGCTCGCCGCCGTAACGCGAGATACTGGCGTTCAGGCTGGGGCTGAGCAGCGAGAGCGCCAGCATGATGAAGGCCAGCACGGCCAACAGCTGCACCAGGTTCTCGGTTTGGGCCATTGCGATAAAGCCCAGCACTCCGACCAGCAGGCTGACGCGGATCAGGCGCATCTCGCGCACGCGTTTGGACAGCCAGCCCACCAGCCCGCCCTGCACGGCGATCATAGTAATGCCCATCACCATCCACACCGCGCTGACCTGGGTCGTGTTGGCATTCAGCTTATCCACCGCGTACAACCCCACCATGTTTTGCAGGTTGGCCAGCCCGAAGCTGATCAGCAGGATCAGCATCAGCAGCGCGCCGGCTGGGCCGCGCAACACGGCGCGGTACTGCGGCAGCATGCCGGCAAAGGGCTTGCGCGCTTTTTCCGCCGCTGTTTGCTGCGGACGCGATTCGGGCAGCAGGAGCAGCACCAACAGGAAGGCCAGCAGCGCCAGCCCGGCGCCCACGAAAAAGGGCAGCGAGAGCGAATCGGTAGAAAGCAGCCCGCCCAGCAGCGGCCCCAGGATGACCCCCAGGCCGATCATGGCACCCAGCTGGCCCATGCTCTGGCTGCGATCGTCGGGTTGGGCGTTGTCGCCCACGTAAGCCATAGCGGTCGGGTTAGTGGCCGAGGACAGCACCCCCGACAGGGCGCGCGCGATGAACAGCACGCTGAAGGATTTGGCCATACCGAACATAAAAAAGGAAACGGCATAGCCCAGCACACCCACCGCCAGGATCGGTTTGCGCCCGAAACGGTCCGAGAGCAGGCCCCACAGCGGCGCGCAGATGAGCTGCATGAAGGAGTAGCTGGCCATCATCCAGCCGAATTCTTTGCCGCCCACCCCGAACTTCTCGATGTAGAAGGGCAGCATGGGCATGGCGATGCCGTAACCCAGCATGACCACCAGCAGGGTAAAGGACAGGATGAACAGGCTCTTGCGCCCGGATGTCTGCATGACTAATCCAGTAATGTAACCAACCCGGCGTCGCCATCCACGGTGATGGTTTGGCCGTCGCGGATCATGCGCGTGCCGATGCTGGTGGCCAGCACGGCCGGGATGCCGTATTCGCGCGCCACGATGGAGCTGTGGCTGAGCGGGCCGCCGATATCAGTCACCACCGCCGAAGCCATGGTGAAGAGCGGCGTCCAGGCCGGCGAAGTGGTCGGCGCCACCAGAATATCGCCCGACTGCATGCGCCCAAAGTCCTCGGGGCCGAACAGCACGCGCGCCGTACCCGTCACGCAGCCGGCCGATGCCCCCACGCCTTTCACTTCGCGGTCATTCTCGCCCTGGCGCGCCCAGGGGATCAACTTGGCGAAGGGCGAATCCAGCGGCAGCACCGCCGGTGGGCGCAGCTTCATGTGCGCCTTCCACAGCGCCCTACGTTCGGGCACTTTAGCGCTCAGGTCGGGCAACTGCGCGCCTTTTTCCAGATCACCGGCCAAGGCCACTACCTCGTCCCGGTAGAGCCAATAGATATCATCGGCTGCGGCAATGGCGCCCTGCGCGGCCAGTCGCCCGCCCAGCTCGTTCAGGTAGCGCCGCACAATCGTGTGGCCCAGGCCCAGGTCGGCCAGCGAGTCTTCGCGCACCGGCGCGGAACGCAGTGTCCACTGGTAAATCTTGCGGATCCAGCGGCGCGGGAAGAAATGCCAACGGCGCAGGATGCCCGCCATGGTGCGCTGTCGCAATTCATCCGCTTCGCGCTGGCGCGCATACGGATCGCTGCCCTTGCCTTCCAGGTAAACCTTGAGCGAGTCCAGCAGCAGTTCCGGCATTTCGGCTGGAGCGGGATTGGCAAAGTCGAACTCATAGGCAGTGCGGCCGTAGGCGCGCAGGTGCTCCTGCAAGCGTTGCTGCAATGCGGCCCAGTCCGCCGCGCTGCCTTTATTCGGCCAGCTGCCCTGCGCCAGCTTTTTCGTCATATCCTCTGACGAGGTACGCAAAACCACTTCACGAAGGTCCTTGCGCTCCCCTACCCATTGCGCCAGGTCGTAGAGGGATTTCTCAGCGCGCAGCGCGACCGAATCCAAGCCCAGCAGCAGTTGGCTGGCCTGCGGGTCAGTTGGGCGTTTGACGGATTTATAAACGCGCGTGAAAATCATCTCACTGGTGGTGGCCGCCGGCAGCGTGCCGGACTGGATCACGGTGTAGTATTTTCCGGCCGCGTACAGCATAGCATACACACCCGCCAGAATTTCAGCTGGTTTCAATTTCGCCAAATCCTTGGCCTCCCAATCGGCTGCGATCCCGGCCAATTCCGCGCGCACAACCTGCCAGCGTTCGGTGCCTTTGGACATCATCAGGCCAAAATTTTTGATGGAAACCACGATCATTTCCCACATGAAAGCCGGGGTCAATTTATAGGTCATGTAAACGTATCCGTTGAAGACCTTGTACATGTACTGCGCTTCCGAAAGGCGCATGTTCATCGAATCCGCCAGTTCATCCACGGAGTCGTTGATAGCGTCCAGCCCCAAGCTGCCGAACAGCGGGGTGGCCGCGTTGGGCAGGTGTTCGGCCAGGCTGCTGCGGATGTAATTGGACTTGGGGTCCGGAAGGGTCCAGTTCGGTTTGAAGGTTTTCTGGATAGAACCCTTGGCCGTGGTCGTTACCGGCCGCGCCTGCAGGATATAAAAACGTTCCCCCGCCCAGGCCCACTCGATATCCTGGGGCGTTCCGTAAAAATCCTCGATCCGGCGCGCCAGGCCAACCAGGTCTGCCACCTGCGCGTCGGACAGCACACGCGCCTTGCGCTTGCGGCCCTTGATGACTTTATCCTGTGTGCCTTTGGCGGTGCGCACGGTCATAATGGCTTTTTCGGCAACATCATATTGCATGACCTGCCCGCCGGCCTTATCCGCGTGAATCGTATCGGGTGAGACCAGCCCGCTGACGATTGCCTCGCCCAACCCCCAGGCGGCGTTGATGACCACTTCGTCCGCATCGCCGTCGAGCGGGTTGACGGTGAACAGGATACCGGCCGCTTGCGCGTCCACCAGCTCCTGCACCACCACCGCCAATGCCAGCCCGTTCTGGTCAATCTTGTTCTTGAGTCGATAAGCGATGGCACGCGCCGTCCACAGCGAGGCCCAGCACTTCTTGACTGCCTGCAGAACGGCCTCCGCACCGCGGATGTTGAGGTAGGTCTCCTGCTGGCCGGCAAATGAGGCATCCGGCAGGTCTTCAGCCGTAGCGGAAGAACGCACCGCCACAGCCTGGTTCTTTCCACCTAATTCCAGATAACGCTCCATAATGGCTATGCGCAAGTCGTCCGGGACGGTGCCCGCAGAGAAAAGCGCGGCGATCGCGCGTGCGGCGCCCTCCAGGGCAGCCGGCTCATCCGCCTTCAGGCCCTTCAAAGCCTGTTGGATGCCCTCCTGCAGGTTATTTTCCGTTACAAAGCGGCGGTAAGCCGCGGTGGTGAGATGGAAACCGTCCGGCACCGGCTGCCCGGCCCGCGCCAATTTTGAAAGGGACAAGCCCTTACCACCCACCTGATCCAGGGTAGCGGACTCCGCATTCAAAGATAAAATTAAAGAACCCATTTCAACCTCCTATAACATTACTTTTGAATACCATTCATGAAGATATCCAGGATCTCCTGCATCATGACCTGGGGGGTGCCTGTCGGGCGTGAGGTGTACACCACCGGGATGAGGGTGTTGATCAACATACGCGCCGCTACCAGCGGATCCACTTCCCGAAAGGTACCCTGCTGAATACCTTCCTCGATCAACCCGCGCAGCATATCCTGGTAGGCGTAGCGGCCCTGCTGTGCGCGCTGCTGGTTCTCGCTGCTCATACGGCGCCCTTCATAGGAAAACAGGTAGAACAGTTTTTTATTCTCGACGATGTAGGCCAGATGCATCTCGATGACTTGGCGCAGACGCGCTTCCGGGGAAAGCGGCAAAGCGTTAATACGCTTGGCGCCGTTCAGGATTTTTGCCAGCGCCTCTTCCATCACGAAGATCAGAATGTCTTCTTTGTTATCGAAATAGTCATACAGCGACGACTTACCCATCCCAGCCAACTCGGCGATCTCACGCATCGACGTTTCCAGAAAGCCTTTGGCGATAAACGTATCCAGCGCCGCATCGAAGATCTCCTGGCGGCGGCGTTTTTGTTCTTCAGTGGTCAGCACAATTCCTTTGGGCATGCTTGCTCCTTGTTCCTATAGCGAACGTTGGTCGCTTCTTTGTATTCATTATAGCGAACGATGGTCGCTTTGTCAACCGGGTATACCTTAAAAATCAGGATGCAGATATGGGTTTCTCTGAGCCCAGGCGGTATACTTGAATTAGATATATTCCGCTGTAAGGAAACCTGCACAGTGGAGACGTTTTATCCAACAACCATCTTAATTGACCGTTCAAAGGGAGGCATTCTTTGATAAAAAAAGCGCTCTACCCAATCCTGATCTGCTCAGCAGCCCTGCTGCTCATCTCCGCTCGGACGGGAGACTCATCACTGCCCATCAATACGCTGTCAACCACACCAACCGCATCCCCTGCCCCTGCCGAACAAGCCGGCAGCGAGCCAAACCTGTACGCGGGCTGGGATTACACCGCCATGGACGCCGTGATCCCCATACTCCACGATGGCTCCCATCCCCTCTTGAAAGAAAGTTTGGAAGCAAATGTTGAGAGTTACCTGCATCACGACTCCGATTTACTCTTCAATTATTTCCAGTTCACCAGGCAGGGCATAGACGCATACGCATCTATCGCGCCGATGGATTTCTGGGGTCTTCCCTTCGAAGAGGTTTGCGACGGTACAGCGGCGGAAATCCTTGACCCGGACCTCTTCATGGCATTTCTTAACGCGCGTTACCCCGCTTTCGTGGAAGACTACGGCAGTTGGGATGAAAGCGCGATCTACGACACCGTCCTCTTCATCAATACGGAGACTGACGAATACGGAGAGTACAACGCCATCTGGCCTAAGGAAGGCGGCCTGACCATCGTTGAAGCGGATGGCGACGTGCAATATTTCTATGCTGATCCGGCCGAATGGAGCGAGCCGCTGGATTGGGAAACACTGTCACCGGAAGAACAGGAGCTGGTCAACCAGGGCTTCACCATGATCTGGCGCGGGCTGGGCGATGACGGCGAAAGCATCGGGCGCGCCAACTATCACGATCTGGAAGCTTTCTTGGAAGTGGAAAAATTGGAAGACACTCTGGAATCTGACTAACTTATATTTATGATGAAGGCAAGTTTTCTAAACGAGACTTGCCTTCTTTTTTATCCTTATTCTGATAAAGAAAAAGGATGGAGAGAAAACGCTTATCTCTTCAATTGATTTCCTCCAATTCCTATCCTATTTATCCTGTGTGTTTCACTTCCTGTATATAATAAGTTTCAAGAGTCTTACTAAGGAGAAACCTTCATGCTGCATGTCAGCAGTATTACGGAAGTGAATGGCCTGATCGAGTGGCGCTTTGGAGAATTGCGCAGCGGCGCGGAAGACGTGCCGCTTTTCCAAGCCCTCGGACGCGCATTGGCTGCGGACGTGACCGCAACCGAATATGTCCCCAACTTCAACCGTTCCACGGTGGACGGCTACGCCGTGATCGCCGCGGACGTGTTCGGCTGCTCCGAATCCATCCCCGCCCTGCTAACGCTGACGGGCGAATCCCGCATGGGCCAGCTCATTGACATTGAATTACAGAAAGGCCAGTGCGTTTACGTGCCCACCGGCGCGCAGCTGCCGGCCAACGCGGATGCCATGGTCATGCTGGAGAACGCCGACGATTTCAAGGACGGCACCATCGCCATCTACAAGCCGGCCGCGCCGGGCGCCAACCTGATCTACCGCGGAGACGACGTCAAACCCGGGCAAAGCGTGCTGCCCGCCGGGCTGCGCCTGTCAGCCGCCGACATCGGCGCGCTGGCTGCCCTGGGCATCACGCAGGTCAGCGTGGCGCGCGCGCCGCGCGTGGCCATACTCTCCACCGGCGATGAGTTGGTGGCTTCCGGACAGCCTCTGCAAGCCGGCCAGATCCACGACGTGAACGCGCCCATGCTGGCCGCGGCGGTCAGCGCCGCCGGCGGCCTCCCTGACCCGCGCGGCATCCTGCGCGATGAGCAAGCCGCCATCCAGGCCGCCGTTGACGCTGCCATGGACGCCTGCGACATGCTGCTGATTTCCGGCGGCACTTCCGTAGGAGTGAAAGATGCCATTCCGGCCGTGATCAGCGCGCTGGGCGAATTATTGGTTCACGGCGTGGCTGCCAAGCCCGGCAAGCCCACCATTTTGGGCGAGATCTGCGGCAAGCCGGTCTTTGGCCTGCCCGGCAACCCGGTGGCCGCCTATTTCATGTTCCACATGCTGGCCCGCCCGTTGCTCTTGCACATGCAGGGCGCGCAAGCCGAGGATCGCCATGTAAGCGCACCATTGGCACGCGCGGTCTCCTCCAACCACGGGCGCGAAGAATTCGTACCGGTCGCGCTCAGCGAGGGACGCGTACATCCCATTGCCAGCAAATCCGGCCTGATCACCACGCTGGCCGGCGCGGATGGATTCATCCGTATTGCGCGCGACTGCGAAGGCCTCAGCCGGGATGAGCTTGTCGAAGTAACTCTATTCAAGAGGTAACTATGCCCTTCCAATATTTGACCAATTTTCCGCTGGATGACGCCGTACAGACCTATCTGGACGCGCTGAACACCCACGGGTTGACTTATAAAACCGAAGAAATCCCCATCGGCTTGGCACTCGGCCGCATCACCTCGCGGGCTGTTTATGCCAGGATCTGCGCGCCGCATTACAACGCCTGCGCCATGGACGGTATCGCCCTGAGCGCGCGCATCACGTTCGGCGCCACCGAGACCACTCCGGTGCACTTACAGGAAAGCGATTTCGTGCGCGTGGACACCGGCGATCCGCTGCCGGCCGGCTGCGACGCGGTGGTGATGATCGAAGATGTCATCGAAGAAGAAGGCCAGGTCAGCCTGTATGCGGCTGCCGCGCCCTGGCAGCACGTGCGCCAGATCGGCGAGGACATCAGCGCGGGCGATATGATTCTGCCATCCTTCACAGAAGTAACCCCGGCCGGCATGGGTGCCATGCTGGCAGCGGGCGTGATGAAACTGGAAGCGGTCAAGCAGCCGGTGGTCGGCATCATCCCCACCGGGGACGAAATCGTCCCGCCAACCGAGCACCCGGGCGAGGGCGACATCATCGAATTCAACTCGACCATATTTTCGAGCATGCTGACGCAATGGGGCTGCCTGCCCAAGGTTTACCCAATCGTCAAAGACCGCCTGTCGGAGATCGAAGTAGTGCTCCGTAAAGCGGTGGATGAGTGCGACGCGGTCATTCTGAACGCCGGTTCTTCAGCCGGCAGCGAAGATTATTCCGCGCAGGCTATGCGCAGCATCGGCGAAGTCGTGCTGCACGGAATTGCCATCAAACCCGGCAAGCCGGCCGTGCTGGGCCTGGCCCAAAATTCGTCACAAGCCGGCCTGGTGCCGGTGCTGGGCGTGCCCGGCTACCCGGTATCCGGCATCCTGGTGCTGGAGCACGTTTTCAAACCGGTGCTGCAGCAGCTCACCTGCCGCCAACCCCAAAAAATCGAACATACACAGGCTGTCGTTTCACGCCGCCTGAATTCTTCGCTCAAGTACCGTGAATTCATCCGTGCCCGTCTGGGCCTGGTCAACGGCAAGACCGTGGCCGTGCCGCTCAACCGCGGCGCGGGTGTGGTCAGCTCTTTCGTCAAAGCCGATGGCATCATCGATATCCCGCAGGATATGGAAGGTTACGAGGCCGGACAAAGCGTGGACGTGCGCCTGCTGCACAGCCTGGATGAGATCGCGCGTATGTTGGTCATCACCGGCAGCCACGATCCGCTGCTGGACGAGGTGGCGGACATCATGCGCCGCACCTGGCGGGACAGCCTGGTAGCCTCCTCGCATGTGGGCAGCATGGGCGGCATCATGGCCGTCAAGCGCGGCGAAGCCCACCTGGGCGGCATTCATCTATTGGATGAGGACAGCGGCACTTACAATATTCCTTATTTAAAGAAATATTTCCCCGAAGGCGGTGTGGTGCTGGTGGAATGCGTGGAACGCATCCAGGGGCTGATGGTTGCGCCCGGCAATCCCAGGGGCATTCAAGGTTTTGCCGACCTGCCGCGCCTGTCCTACGTCAACCGCCAAAAGGGCAGCGGTACGCGCATCCTGTACGACTACCTGGCTAAGGAAAATAAGCTGGATACAGCCCAAATCAACGGCTACGAGCGAGAGGAGTTTACCCACACTGCTGTGGCTGCCGCGGTGGCCTCCGGCACTGCCGACGCGGGCATGGGCATCTTATCCGCCGCGCGCATCTACGGGTTGGAATTCATCCCGATCTGCCCCGAACAATACGATTTATTGATTGCCGAGGACGCGCTGCAATTAGAAGCCGTGCAGCGCTTGTTGGAAGTACTGAAAGGGCCGGAATTTGCCGAACGATTGAAGAAATTGGGTGGTTATACCCTGAATAAACCGGGAGAGGTGAGACCATGGAATTAACACATTTGGACGGCGAAGGACAAGCCTTCATGGTAGACGTTGGCGGGAAGGAAATGACCGAACGCGTAGCTGTAGCAGCGGCGCTGGTCAAAATGAAACCGGAAACGTTGGAACTGATTCTGGCCGGGAACATCAAGAAAGGTGATGTGTTTTCCAGCGCGCGCATCGCGGGTATCATGGCCGCCAAACGCACGCCCGACCTGATTCCACTGTGCCACCCCATCCCGCTCACCAGCGCGGTGGTAGAAGTAAAACCCCAAAAACCGGACGCGGTGGAAATCATTGTTACAGTAAAATGCAGGTATACTACCGGTGTAGAAATGGAAGCGTTGACCGCTGCCGGCGTAGCCGCGCTGACCATCTACGATATGTGCAAGGCAGTTGACCGCGGTATGGAAATCACATGCCTGCGCCTGCTCAGCAAGAGCGGTGGGAGATCGGGTGAATATCACCGTACTGAAACGGAGTAATTACATTGATCGATCAATTCGGACGAGACATTTCCTATTTACGGCTTTCCATTACGGAACGCTGCACCCTGCGCTGCGACTACTGTAGAGCCGGTGAGGGCATCTGCCCGCGCCGCGAGGAATTGAGCGCCAAAGATTTCATCCGCATCGCACAAACCTGCGCCGTGTTGGGTATCCGCAAGATCCGTCTGACCGGCGGCGAACCGCTGCTGCGCAAAGACCTGATTGAGATCATCCAGGGTCTGGCTGCCATTGAAGGTATCCAGGAACTGACCATGACCACCAATGCCCAGATGCTGCCCGGCCAATCACGCGCGCTGAAAGCTGCCGGGTTGAACCGTATCAACATCAGTCTGGATTCGCTAAAAGCCGCGCGGTATTTCGAAATGACCAGAGGCGATTTGAACCTGGTATTGGCCGGTATCGATGACGCCCTACACGCAGACTTACAGCCGGTCCGCATCAACGCGGTACTGGTGCATGGCCGCAACGATGATGAAGTGGATAATTTCATTGCCCTCACACGCGACAAACCGCTGGAGGTGCGTTTCATCGAGCTAATGCCGATCGGTACGTTGGGCCAGGATGAAAGCATGCGCGTCAGCAATGACAAGCTGCTGGCTAAGCGCCCCTGGCTGCAGCCCATCCCCCCGCGCTTTCCCGGACAGGTTGCCCGCGATTATGCCGTGGAAGGGTATCAGGGCCGTGTTGGCTTCATCAGCCCGGTATCGCACCAATTCTGCACAGACTGTAACCGCATTCGCGTGATGAGCGACGGTATGCTGCGCCCTTGCCTGGGCAACAATCTGGAATATCCTCTGAAAGAAGCTTTGGCAAAAGGCGATGATGCTTTGATGGAAGTCATCCGCCAGGCTATCGAACACAAACCCGCGGGGCACCAGTTCCACCAGGGATTCCTCTCGGAAAAAAATATGAGCCGTATAGGAGGCTGACCCATGGCCAGCGTCGTAGCCATCAACCTCAGCCCGAAGAAGGGCACGTTCAAATATCCGGTCGAACGGGCGCACCTGCTGCCGGATTTCGGCATCGAAGGCGATGCGCACGCCGGCAAGTGGCATCGCCAGGTCAGCCTGCTGGCCCAGGAGAGCGTGGATAAAATGATCGCCATGGGTGTACCGGACCTGACGCCCGGCAAGTTCGCCGAGAACATCACCACCCAGGGCATCGACCTGCTCACGCTGCCGGTTGGCACGCGGTTACAGGTCGGGAAAGTGTTGATGGAAGTCACCCAGATCGGTAAAGAGTGCCACCAGCACTGCCAGATCTTCCAACAGGTCGGCATGTGCGTGATGCCCACCGAAGGCATATTCACGCGTATATTGAATGAGGGCACTATTCAATCAGGAGATGAGATCATGGTCATTCCGGGCATCCGTGCGGCCGTCATCACGGTCAGTGATAAAGGTTTCAGCGGGCAGCGCGAGGATAAAAGCGGCCCGGCCCTGGTAGAAGCGTTGAAGGAACACGCCGTAGTCGGCGAAATGCTGATCGTACCGGACGAGCAGGACCAGATCCAGGCCGCCCTGATACGCTTGGCTGATTCCGGCGAGGTGGACGTGATCCTCACCACCGGCGGCACCGGCATGGCCCCGCGCGACGTCACACCCGAAGCCACCCTGGCGGTAGTCGAGCGCGTCGTGCCCGGCATCCCGGAGGCCATGCGCGCAGAAAGCCTGCGCATCACGCCCAACGCGCTGCTGTCGCGCGCCGCGGCCGGCATCCGCAAACGCACGCTGATCGTTAACCTGCCCGGCAGCCCCAAGGCCGCTGTGGAATGCCTGCAGGTCTTCCTGCCAGCTCTGCCGCACGCGGTGGAAACCCTGCGGGGTGAGGCTTACGAATGCGGGCGCAAATAACTGCAAATCGCTAATTTCACTTATTACCTTCCCAATTCGGATAAACGGATTGGGAAATTCCTTTTAACTCGCATTACTTCTACAAACATCCCCATTACAGTAATAAAAACACCCTATTCAGCCTGTGAATAATTGACATCTTATAAAAGAAACTCCTATAATCACATCATCCAATTCTTCGACTCGCTGGCCTTCGGTTCGTCCATGGCCAGACGAGCGGTAGCAGTCCGGTAAATCCCAAATCGCCGGATGTGCTCAAGGGTGCTGCCGGAAACAGCAGTGCCTCCCGTGTTAGGAAAGGAGAAGAGATGAAAAAGTTTTTTGCGTTAATGGTCGCTCTTTTGATGGTCTTCAGCTTCGCTGCCTGCGCGCAGCAAGCCCCCGAAGCACCGCAAGCGGCCGAAGCGGCGCCCGCCGCTGAAGAACCTGCTGCCGAGGCACCCGCCGAGGAAGCAGCCGCTGCTGAACCGGAAGCAGTCATAGACAATCAGGTCATCAGGCTTTCCACCACAACCTCCGTCAACGATTCCGGCCTGCTGCCCTACCTGCAACCCTATTTCGAGGAAGATTCCGGCTATCAGTTGGAAGTCACCTCCGCCGGCACCGGCGCGGCTATCGAAAAAGCCCGCAACGGTGACGCGGACTGCCTGTTGGTGCATGCCAAATCCTCCGAAGAGGAATATTGCAACGAGGGTTACGGTGAAGTGCGTGTGCCCTTCATGTACAACTACTTCGTCATTGTCGGCCCGGATTCCGACCCGGCCGGTGTGAAGAACGCCGCCAGCGCCAGCGAAGCCTTCAAGGCCATCGCGGATGCCGGCGCCACCTTCATCACCCGCGGCGACGACAGCGGCACCAACAAAGCCGAACTCAAGATCTGGACCGCAGCCGGTATCGACCCGGCCGGCCAGGATTGGTATGTCAACATCGGCGCAGGTATGGGCCAGGCCCTGACCACTGCCGACGAGATGCAGGCTTACACGCTCTCCGATAAAGCCACCTACCTGGCTTCCGAGAATTCACTCAGCCTCCTGCTGGAAAAATCAGACGAGATGATGAACACCTACTCCATGATTGCCGTCACGCCCGAACGCTGGCCTGATACCAATTATGCCGGTGCGGAAGCGTTCATCGCCTGGATGACATCCGAAAAGGCATTGGACCTGATTGATAGCTACGGTGTGGAAGAATACGGCGAACAGTTATTCTTCACCATCCGTTAATCATACCGAACCCAAGGGGGGCTCCGGCCCCCCTAAACCAATCCATTTTATAATTCATCGTGGAATATCTCATTAAAGCGTTCAGCCTGTTGTTTGGCAGCGATCCGGAGCTGCGCCAGATTATTGGCGTCACGCTGCAGATGTCCTTTTTCAGCACCACGATTTCATCCTTATTCGGCATCCCTTTAGGCATCCTGATAGGTAGCTCGGATTTCCGCGGAAAGAAATGGGTGCAGCGCATCAACAATACGCTGATGGGCCTGCCTCCGGTAGTAGCGGGGTTGATGGTGCTGCTGATCCTCTCCCGCAGCGGCCCGCTGGGGAAGCTGAAATTGCTTTATACTGTTACCGCTATGGTGGTTGCGCAGGTGCTGCTGATTACACCCATCATCACCGGCTTGACCGCCACCATCGTATCTATACGCGCGCCGCAAATCCGTGAGACTGCCGCCGGTATGGGCATCTCCCCTTTCAAGCGTATGCTATATACCGCTTATGACTGCCGCGTGCAGTTCGTCTCCACCATCCTGGCCGGTTTTGGCCGCGCGATTGCCGAAGTGGGCGCGGTGCAAATTGTGGGCGGCAACGTGCAGTTCAAAACGCGTGTCATGACCACCGCTATCATGCTGCAAACCAACATGGGGCACTTCGAATTTGCCATAGCCCTGGGCCTGGTGCTGCTGATCATTTCTTTTATCATTAACGCGTTGGTGCAGAAATTATCCGATGGGCAGGCGGAAAACGCATGATCACCCTCGCTCATGTGACCAAGCAATATGAAAACCGCACCATTCTGGATGTGCCGCGGCTTGCTTTTGAAAGCGGTAAACGCTATGCCCTGATCGGAGTCAACGGCAGCGGCAAAACCACGCTGCTGCGCCTGATTGCCGGAACCCTGCGCCCGGACAGCGGGCAAATCGAGAACGTACCGCTGCAAAACATGGGCTATATGCCCCAATCCCCTTACGCTTTCGGTTTCTCAGTATTGAAAAATGTGGAAATTGCGCTGCAAAAGACGCCGCAGCCTGCTGAAAAAGCACTGGCCGCCCTGGAAGCGGTTGGGCTTGAAAAATTGGCGGGAGCGCGCGGGAACAAACTCTCCGGCGGGGAAACCCAACGTATGGCATTCGCACGCATGATCGCCCGCCCGCGCGCGCTGCTGCTGCTGGATGAACCCACTTCTTCCATGGATATCAAAGGGACTGACCAGATTGAAAACCAGCTGCTGCGCTACGCGGCCGCTAATGGCTGTACCGTGATCCTGTCCACGCATTCTCCAGCGCAGGCCCTGCGCCTGGCACAAGAAGTGGTTTATCTCGACCAGGGGAAAATCGTTGAACAGGGCAGCACCGAACAGGTTATCAACCACCCCAAAGTGGAAAGTACGCGCCTCTTTTTACAGCATTGGCGTTTATAACCCCAACTCGTTTTAATCAAATGGGGAGTATTATTCGCCCGCTTCAGGTACATAACCCAATTCACGCTCGACCACAAACTTCTTTCCATCTATTTCCCATACCTGATAACTTCGATAGGATGCCGGTTTCGCTTCGTCGAACGGGTAAATGATAAAGCCCCAATCACCATCCAATTCAGGCTTTTGTTCCGCGTCATACTTGATGATCTCCCAATCGCAGGAAAGGTTGCGCACATACAAGCTCCAGGCGAAATCCTTGCGGTCATCCACGTAAAAACCGTCGGATAGATAGATTTTGTAAGGGGCAGGGCAACCCGTTTCCAGGGAAGCGCTCAACATCATTTCGGATACCTGGTAGCCCAGTTCCTGATAGGTGTTCTCATTATTCAAAAATTCCCGGCAGTCGGGTTCGGCGAACAGGTAAAAAGCCAGCAATGTCCAGCCGACAAATTCAACGGCTTTCTCACGTCCATTCCAAATAAAATAGGCACCGCCCAAATAAAGCAGGATGAGGAGCCCGAAGAAAAACGCACCAAGTTCTTTTATGTAAAATCCGTCGATGGAAATGAGCGGTTGGATGAAATTATCGCCCAGCGGGATCACTTTCCCCATGATTATGGTGGCATAACTGATGGCGACCAGAAATGCGGGGATAAGTATGCTGATAGTCAGGAAACTCCGTGAAGAGCGGTAAGCGGATTTATGAAAAGCCTTCAAGCCGATGAATCCGGTCAGAAGAAACAGGGGGACAAAATAAATCACATAGCGCCCCATGATCTTTTCCGGCTGCTCCAGGTTGTAGTAAGCCCGCCAGGAATGGCGCACCACCGCCAAAGTGAATGCCAACAGCAGGATGAGCAGGGATACCAGCCAACGCCTGCGCTCGCTTGCCTGATGTTTTGATTGGCTGTCTCGAACCGCCAAGATAATCAGGTTCAATACCGGGGCTGCCAGCAAAATATAATACATGCTATATAGCATCAACCACTTGAGCAGATTCAAAGCAGTCAACTGCTGCGGATTGGTAAACGCCGTAATGCCAAAACCCAGGGTTTGCGTGAAGGTCAAACCATTGCCCAAACCGATGATCACCCAGGGACTGTAAACCAGCGCCGTAAGCAGCAGCATATTCAGCACACGCAGGAATTTTCCGGGAGAAAAGCGCAGAAGGCCGTCAGCGCCCGCATAAGGCTTGATCCACCAGATCAAAAAAAGGAAGGGGATGATAGCCAGACTGATAAAGCGGGTCAGGTACATCAGCCCGAAGAACACACCCGCCAGGCAGTCCCATGCCCAACGATAATTCGGATCCCGAGGCAGCACAAATGCCAGATAGACGCTCCATAACAGCAGCGGAAAATACAAGTTTTCACTCATCAAGCGGTTGGGAGTCAGGAACTGAAACGGGATCAAGCTGGCAATGATGATCAGGATCAGGCTGGCGTGCTTGTTCAGGAATCTGCGCGCCAATAGATAGAGAGGGAACACGATACTCGAAGAAAAAATCGCGTTTAATACCAGGATGGCTTGGAAAGTATAGTTCTTGACGGCATAGGTAAACAGCAGCAGCAGCGGGTAAAGGAAAGGATAGTGTGTGGTCACGTCATCGGCAGCATGCAGGAAACGCCCATCGAACAAGTAGAAGATCATATTGAAATACTTGGACTCACCCACATCTTTATATAAACCATATGTATGGGGCAGCACAAAAGCAAATTTAACCGCCAGCGCGAACAGGAATACCAGGCTAAGCGCACCCAGCTCCTTCATGGCTCCCCCCCGGACATTTCCCTCAGGCTGCGTGGTAAAACCGATTGATAACCTGACCAGGACGAAAAATACCGTCTGCAGGCTTAAAACCAACAGCCAGAATAGAACCGCTTTCAGGTGATCAAACAAAATGTAATAAGAGCCATACCACTCCTGCGGGTGGATGAACAGATAGTAAATGACTGTCGCCTGCAGTATGCTGCTCCAAAACGCAATCCAGAGCGGCTTCTCGCCGGCAGCGAGATTCCGAAGGCATTGGTATTGACGGGATCTTGGTTTAAGAAAGTAAAAAATAAGAAAAATAAATAAAAGCAGGACAAGAAACAATAAGAACAACAATACCAGTTTCTCCGATGAATAACCCCATAGGAGACTCTCCTGGGCGGCAGAGCGGTTCATCAAGGTAAACCAAATCAAGGCAGCCGTTTCAACTGTACTTAATATAAGAAAGGTTGTAATCCACATGATTTATCAATAAACTCGCTTTGTTGCCCGGTTTACGCCGCCTTATTACCCTGCCTGATTAGTGTTCGCATTTATGCTGAAATGCCAAACATTAAATACATAGTACTTATGTTAAAGCAGGGCGTTGATTAAGTACAATCGGAGGATTACTCGATTACACATCCTTTGTACTTTTCCGGTTTTTCGGAAACACTACCAACTAACCAATTTAAATGGCGTTCGCTTGCCTGCTTTTTTTACGAAAAATCCCATACTTCTTTCGGGATTAAATAATTCTAATCTTATACCATGAGCTACAGGTATCAATAGAACTCAACCCGACTTATTTAATGTTTGGCTGGTATAGCTTAACTTGATGCGATTTTTTTGGCCCATTCCACAGCCCGTTCCAACTCTCCGGTCGAAAGCGGTCCTTCGGAATCGTCCACGAAAAAGCCTTCCACAGGTTGGATCACCTGCGCGCCCTTCTTCTCCAGCAACTTGGCAATGGCAGTGTTGGCATACCCGCCGCGCTTAACGATGAATCTAAACGCCTTGTTCTTGATAGTCTCCAGGTCAATGCGCGTATCGAAAACAGAAGCCTTGACGCCTTTCAGCGCATTAGCGGGCAGGCTGTTCAGGAATTTGGTTGTGCCCTCCGAAGGGCGGAATCCGCGCGTGGGGGAAGCCACAATCAGTAAATCCAACCCCTCTAATTGGGCAGGTTCTACATCCGCAACCCGCACTACGTTGACATTTTTTGCAGTGCCGAGGGCTTTACCCACTGCCTGTGCTAATTTTTCGGTATTTCCAAAGTAGGAATCGTAAATAACTAATGATTTCATGCTGTCCTCCATTTTTGTCTTCCTTCCTTATAAATATAACGAATTTCCAAGCTTCTGACAAATTAATAAGTTCAATGTTTGGTTTAGGCAGGTAAATATTCATATTTATATACGCGACTCGTTGTTGAAAAGTCGCGGAAAGGAATCAATATTCGGCACGTGCAATATAGATAGATCCCCTGCCAACAATTGAAAACCAGATTATAATTGTTGTGACCGTTTATTCATTATTGGTCATATGGTATTCTGGAGAAAAATATGCCCAAACCTTTTTCGGAACAAGAAAGACAGATCATTCAACAAAATTTATTAGACAGGGGCTACGACCTTTTTAGCTCGCACGGATTGACCAAAGTCAGTGTGGCTGAATTGGCGCAAGCGGCTGCCATCTCCAAAGGGGCTTTTTACCAATTTTTCGATTCGAAAGAAGCGCTCTTTATGGACATCGTGGAAGAAGCCGAAAAACGTTACCGTCTGGAGCTCTTTCAACTGATCGATCAACCCGGCCCATCCGCACAGGTACGTTTGCATGCGGTACTCGAACGTGCTATGTCACTTTGGCATGAAATTCCAATTTTGCAATTTTTCGCCAGCGATGATTACAACCTGCTAGTGCGCCGCATGCCGCCTGACCGACTTCAGGAACACATGGGCAGTGATCAAGTTTTTCTTGAACAATTCATTGACTCCTGCCGGTCCGCCGGTATTCCAATCAAGATCAGCGCGGATGCCTTCCGCAATCTACTTTATGCGCTGCTGCTGTTAGTCATTCATGATAACGATTTTGGAGAAGGCATGCTGAACGGGACCTTCGATATCATGTTGAAACTGGTGACGGCTTATTGCCTGGGTGAGGTACCTTCTGTACCCATCGTTACTGAATAATATTGACCTGAGGAATTTCACTTCATGAATTGGAACATTGAAACCCATCACCTGAGTAAGAATTTTGGCAAAGTAACCGCAGTGAACGATCTTTCATTAAAGGTTGCAGAAGGCGAGATTTATGCTTTTCTCGGTTTGAACGGAGCTGGCAAGACTACCACCATCCGTATGCTTTTGGCTATGATCAAACCAACCAACGGATCTGCCAGCGTCCTTGAGACAGAAATCCATATGGGCTGCCGCCGGCCCTGGTCAGATGTCGGTTATTCAGTAGAAATCCCGTATGCTTACCCGGAATTGACCGTCCAGGAAAACCTGGAAATCGCCCGCCGGCTGCATCCGCACACTTCAAAAGCCCAGGTCAAGCGTACTATTGAGAAATTCGGATTGGAGGAATATACCCAGCGGCGTGCCGGTACGCTCTCACAGGGCAACGCGCAGCGCTTGGGCCTGGCTAAAGCCATGCTGCACAATCCGAAACTACTCATCCTGGATGAACCCGCCAATGGATTGGATCCGGCCGGCATCGTAGAAATTCGTAAACTGCTCCTGGATTTGGCCCACAACCAGGGTGTGACCGTCCTGATGTCCAGCCACATCCTGGCCGAAGTCTCGCGCATGGCCGACCGCATCGGTATTATCCATCAGGGCAATCTGCTTCAGGAATTGGATGCCGCCGCGCTGGAAGCAAACCGCCAAAAACGCCTGATTATCCGCACACACGATAATGAAAAGACGGCTGTCTTGCTGGAAAGCAGCGGATTGTGGACGGATCGTTTACCGGATAGTTCGATTGTGTGTGCACATCCGGATTGTGTCAATCGCCCGGATCAAATCGCTGAGAAATTGGTGCAAGCCGGCCTGCCGCCGCTGCATTTGGCAGTGGAAGAAGAAAACCTGGAAGAATATTTCCTGAGATTAGTTGGTATGAAAGCGCAATAAACAATGGAAAACTTTTTGAACATGTTATGGGTTGAAACCCTCAAAGTACGCAAATCACGCATACCCTGGATGGTCGGATTGGGCTTTATGGTCTTGCCGCTAATGTGCGCGTTCCTATTCTTTGTCTATAAGAATCCCGCCCTGTCCCAGCAATTGGGCATCGTCGGCGCGAAAGCTAACCTGGTGGTAGGCGACGTCAGTTGGCCGGCTTACTTCAAGATCCTAAAAGAAGCATTTGCCATCGGCGGGTTTCTGATCGTATGCTTAATGCTGGCTTGGGTATTCGGCCGCGAATTCATGGACCATACAGTCAAGGACGTCCTGGCCGTTCCCGTTCCCCGCGCGGATATCCTGGCCGCCAAATTTGTCGTGGTAGCACTCTGGTACGTCATTGTGGTGGGGATTTTCTATCCATTTTGTCTGCTGATGGGCAGCCTGATTCAATTGCCCGGACTTACGCCGGATCTGCTGCTCCAAGAGAGTTTTAGTCTTTTGCTGATCGCGGCATTGAATATTCTGGTAACCCTGCCGTTTGCTTTTCTGGCCAGCGTGGGAAGCGGCATTATGCTGCCAATCGGCGTCGCCATCCTGATCCTGATCGCGGAAAACCTGGCCGTCGTGATCGGCTACGGCGATTATTTTCCCTGGGCTATACCGGCCATGCTCTCGCAAGGCGAAGCGTTGACGACAGTCAGTCTGGTCATCGTGCTGACGACAGCCCTGGCCGGCATCGCCGCGACCTACTTATGGTGGATGTACGCCGACCAAAGCCGTTGATCATCCTGCGCGGTCCTATTGTGAAAGAATCTGTGGCCGCTCTGAAAAACGGACGCGGCCCATTACTAATTTCAATAATGGTATGATTTAAAAGTTATGGGATTTGTAACTGTGGAAATTTCCTTAGAACGAATCATTCAAACAATTCAGAATTCTAAAAGGACCGACCATGAACATCTTCGAAATTATTAAGACCCGTAAGAGTGTGCGTAAATACCTGGATAAACCTGTGGAGGAAGAAAAGCTGAACCAGATCCTGGAAGCTGCACACCTGGCGCCATCCGCTTCCAACCGCCAGGAATGGCGCTTTGTGGTGGTACAGGATAAAGACACCCGCGAGAAGCTGGCAGTGGCTGCCGGTTCGCAGACCTTCGTGGGCGAAGCGCCGGTCGTGCTGGTAGCCTGTGCGGAAACCGACGGCAAGATCATGCACTGCGGCCTGCCCTGTCACCCCATCGACGTCGCTATCGCGCTGGATCACATCACGCTCTGTGCGGTGGAATTGGGATTGGGCACTTGTTGGATTGGGCATTTCAATCCTCAAGAAGTCAAAGAAATCCTCAATATTCCGGATGAGATTGTCGTGGTAGAGCTGATGCCATTGGGATATCCGGCCGATCCATCCGCCATTCAGAAAAAACGCCTTCCCATGAGCCAAATAATTCATCACGATAAGTGGTAGTAAGCCATATATATTTGCAGTCAAACTTCATATATAATGGAAACAACTAAATAATTCCACCAGAACGGGGATGCAAGCCAATTCCAACATTCGTCCGACCTAAATTTGAGAGGAGAATAGTACGATGGCAATGATAAAGTTTTATTCCCTGAAATCCAAGAAAGATGTATGGGTGGACACCAGCAAAGTCACCCTGAAGACCATGAAAAATGGCCGCAAAGCGGCTGAAGCGGTAGATCCGGAAACCGGAACAAAGCTATTTAAATTCCTTTCGAAGGAAGATCTGGCACTGCTGCAATAGCTCAAAGTCATACATTTGCAGCTCTGACATTACGAAATAACAATTAACTAAAACCTGGAATTTGCTCCCCACCTCCAGCAGGTGGAATTATTTAGCTTGTCACTTTTTAAAAATAAGTTGACAAATGCTTTCTTTTTATTATTTAATGAATACAATTAGGTTAATATTAATGGGAAACTCATTTATACATAATGAATTTCTTCAACAGGTATTGATAAAAATAGTGCGGGAGTAATTTTTAGAAAAATTGATAACAGGCACAATTCTTGCATCTAACTATGTTGTAAAATGGTATATTTGCCATACAATATATAAAGAATTTTAGGAGGTACCATGAAGAGAAACACTACCATTATCTTATTTGCGATTAGCGCGCTGTTGCTGGTTGTAATTTCCTGCACGCTTCCCATTTATATTGTGACCAGCCCAACTACAGTGGATGAAGATGATGAGGATAAAGACGTTGCAGATACTCCCACGCAGATACCGGCAGCGACTGAAACGCCTAATCCAACCAGCACACCCACCTACGCGGTAACGCCAACCGTGTCCGTCAACCTGGACGGTCCCTGGACCATTTGGGAGGGTACTGCACAGAAACGTTTGGACATTGACTTCCTGCAGAAGGGCTATGATTTGACCGGCAATACAGCTACCGGGGATGGCCAAAGCCTGTTATTCGAAGGTGTGGTCAGCTATGATGGCACCAATGTGACCGGCACGTGGCAATCGACCTCAGGCACTTCCGGCAACTTCATTATGTATTTGGACGGGTCATATACCATGTTCTCCGGGAATATGGGCGGTGGTGTACCTTTCTGCGGCAATCGCATTAAATCGAGTAAACCCGATCCTTGTCTGCGATAAAGCGTACTTCCTAAACATTTACATAAAAAAACGCTCCCGTTTCACGGGAGCGTTTTATTTAATTCAGGATTTTTGATAAAAACCGCAGCTTTTCCAAATCATGATGCGTTCCTCCGCCATCATGCAGGTTGAAATGATAAGCACGGATTTCTTTATCTCCAGCGTAATGGTTATACGCGGCGAAGACGGTTGAGGGTGGACAGGTTACATCCATTAATCCGGTGGAGAACAAAGCCGGCGCGGTGGCACGCGCTGCGAAGTTCATCCCATCGAAATAGGATAACGTACGGAAAACCGTCTCGGTTTTATCACGATGTACTTTTAAAAAGCTGGCTATCTCATGATAGGGGTCCTCATCCGTGATAGTAGCGGCACGAAAGAAATGGCATAGGAAAGGCACATCCGGCATGACCGCTGTCAAACCATCCACCAGGCCGCTCACCGCCAGCGTAATACCCCCGCCCTGACTTGCGCCAGTCACGATAATGCGTTTCCCATCGATACCGGCATGGCTGCGGGCCGCCTCGACTGCGCGCACCGCGTCTGTGAAAACGCGCCGGTAATAATACGTGGCCGGATCCAGCACACCCAGGGTCATAAAGCCGGGAAAATGCGGGCTGGAACCCTCGCTGGGCAGGTCGGGGGTGTCGCCCTGCCGCCAGGCGGAACCCTGTCCGCGCGTGTCCATGACAAAAGTGGCATATCCCGCGCTGGGATATAGCAGCCAATCGGTTGGAAAACCGCGGCCGCCGCCATAACCGATATACTCCACTACGCACGGCAGTGGTTTTTGAGCATTCCTCGGCAGAATAAGCCAACCTTTAACCGGCTGACCGCCGTACCCATTAAATGTAACGTCGTAGGTGTCCACCAACGCCATTGCGTAATCAACCTGCGTGAAAACCGCGTCCAATGGATATTTCCGCGCCGCTGCCAACGTCTCCGACCAAAATGCGTCAAAATCTTGCGGTTCATTTCGTTCAGGTAAATAGCGCTGTAATTCAGGCAACGAAAGATCAAAGAGCATAATTTCCTCCTCATTTTCATGACAATTAAACCATTAATTATTAAAAGGTATGAAATGTCTTCTAAAGAAAAGACTTGTATTTAGCAAAAAATATAGCTATAATCAAGTATAAGTGGTACAAAGTGGTAGAAAGTGGGACGCCGGAGCATTCCGGCGTTTCCGCTTATATACTGGAGTAGAACTAATGTTCTTTGGACAATTTGACCATAACCTCGATGATAAGGGCCGTCTGACCATCCCGTCGCAATACCGCGACCTGCTGGCGGATGTTGCCTATATTACGCAGGGCTTTGATGATAACTTGATGGTCATCCAAGGCGATGAATTTGACTCACTTTACCACAAAATTCGGTCAATGAAAATAACGGATTCACACGCCCGCGATTTGGCACGCATGCTTTTTGGCAACGCGGTCAAGCTGGAAATGGACAAAGCCGGCCGGGTGCTCATCTCGCCATTTCTGCGGGAAGCTGCCCACCTGAACAGCGCAGTAAAGTTGATCGGGCTGGGACCGTATTTTGAAATTTGGTCGGCGGAAAATTGGAGCATCAAAGCAGCCATTATGAATGATGGGGCAGAACGAGCGGATCGATTCAATGATCTGGATCTGACTTTCTAACCATGGACACTCTTGAATCTAATCCCGGTTCTCCGCATCAACCGGTACTTTACCAACAGACACTCGAATACCTTAAACCGGCCAACTCCGGCCGTTATGTAGACGGGACATTAGGCGCCGGCGGGCATGCCCGCGGCATCCTGCAGGCCAGCGCGCCGGAGGGGCTGCTGCTGGGGCTGGATGTGGATAACCATGCCATTGAAATTGCCCGGCGCAGCACTGCGGAGTTCGCAGATCGCATCACCATTCGGCACGGTTCTTATTCCAACCTGATGGTGCATCTCAGAGCAGTGCAATGGGATTGCATCGATGGGATGCTGTTCGATTTAGGGGTTTCCTCCATGCAGCTCGACAATGCGGAACGCGGTTTTTCGTTTATGAAAGATGCACCGTTGGACATGCGCTTTGATGAAGGCCAAAAAACCACAGCTGCCGAACTGATCAATGGACTAAGCCAGAAAGAGCTTACGGCAATCCTGCGGAATTTTGGAGAAGAACCTCGCGCTATCCAAATTGCAGACGCCATCGTGCGCAACCGGCCGTTTGAAAGCACGACCGAGTTAGCCAACCTGGTGCTGGCGGTTTATAAGGGCAAGCGCGGCAAGATACATCCGGCCACCCGCACTTTTCAGGCCCTGCGTTTGGCAACCAACTCAGAACTGGAGAAACTGAGTGAGGGATTGGAGCAAGCCATTGCAGCGCTTTGCAGCGGCGGCAGGCTGGCAGTCATCAGCTTCCATTCGCTGGAAGATCGCATCGTAAAGCAGTTTTTTCAGCGGGAAAGCCGGGATTGCATTTGCCCGCCGGAGCAAGTCATTTGCACCTGCGGACACAAAGCCAGCGTTCGAGCGGTCACGAAAGGGGCAGTTATACCCTCAAAGGAGGAAATCGCCCAAAACCCGCGGTCGCGCAGCGCGAAATTGCGAGTGGTTGAAAAGATTTGAAAAAATAGAGAAAAATTGGTCAATATAACAGGCAGAGTTATAGATGGCAAAGAAAAGCAAACAAGCTTATAAACAGGCACCCTGGAGACGACAAATCCAGTCAGTAGGAATTTCTCTCCTGCCTGTCATCGCGCTTGTTGTGGTCGTGTCAATCTATCTCATCATCAGTGCGCAATCAGCCTCTGCCGGTTTGGAAATCATGGATATGCATTACGAGGAAGAGGAAATTTTACGCATTATCGCCAATCAGCGAACCGAGCTGGCTTGGAAAACTTCCTATACCGAAATGGTGAAGCGGGCTGAAAAAAACGGCTTTGAAACGGCGCCTTCCGAGTCAGTTCACTTCATGGCCATTCCGGGTTATACCGGGCAGAGCCCTGTTCTGCTGGCTCCCCCGCCCGGATCCGAGAACACGCTCGGACCAATCGTCAATGAGTATTATCAGCAGTCCCTGTGGGATTGGGTTTATAACACTTTCCTGACCAGCGCACAAACCAGCGAGGCGGCCCAATGAAAAAAGGGACTTTCTCGCGGTTGACGTTAATTGGGATCGTGTTGACCTCTTCCAGCGCGCTTATCATCCTGCAAATGTTGCACATCCAAAACAGCACCAAACATCAGGAACTCAGCCAATGGGCGGATGAAGAATATTCTTACGCCATTGAAAACTACACACCCGAACGCGGCAATATTTACGACCGCTGGGGCCGGCTATTGGCAGGCAACGAGGATGTGTACGAAGCCGGCGTCATGCTGGAATATGTAACCAATCCGGAAACCATCGCGCAAACCATGGAAGGCGTCAACGGTCTGACCTACGATCAGATCTACGATGTGGTTAAGCAAAAATACGATGAAGAAGACAGCATTTATGCTGTCATCACCGATTTCCTGCCATCCGGTGTGATTGACGTGCTCAGCGACGTCAAACAGACTTACGAGACAGAAAATCCATACGGTAAAGATAAAGAAAAACCATCATTAAGAGGGTTGATCTGGAGCTCGCATCTAAAGCGCACTTACCCGGAAAACAGCCTGGCTTCCAACATTTTGGGGTTCTATTCCTTCCGAGATCGTCGGGAAGGGCTGGGGTATTACGGTGTTGAAGAATATTATAACGATCTGCTAGCCGGCAACCCGATGGAAACTTTCATGCCGCGCAATCCTTATATGCTGGAGAGTCTGCCGGAAGTTCCGGCCGGCGCCAGCCTGGTGTTGACCATCGACAGGGAAATTCAGGCCATGGTTGAGAAGAAACTGGATGAAGCGATTAAAGAAGATGAAGCCGTTTCCGGTACGGTGATCGTGCTCGACCCGCGCAATGGTGAAATCCTGGCGATGGCCACTCAGCCGCGTATCAACCTCAACCAATATTGGAAATACGAGGATGAATTCAAGGATAGAGTGCCCTATAACCGGGCTATCAGCGAGACTTACGAACCCGGATCGGTCTTCAAGGTCCTGACAATGTCGGCCGCTTACGATGCCGGCGTTGTGGACGATGAAACCACTTTCCCCGATACAGGCCGCTACGAAGAACACGGCGCTGTTATTCTCAACTGGGACCGCAAAGGGCACGGTGAACAGACCATGCAGGGCTGTATGCAGAAATCCCTGAATGTTTGCCTGGCCTGGGTCGCCGACAAGAAATTAGGCGAAGAAAAATTCTACGAATACATGCAGGCTTTTGGCATCGGCCGCCGGACCAGCGTTGATTTGGGTGGAGAGGAAACCTGGCCGTTGAGTGTTCCCGGTGACACAGATTGGTACCCTGTGCAGCTGCTGACCAACTCCTTTGGACAAGGCGTGGCCGTCACCCCCATCCAACTGGCGACCGCCATTTCCGCAGTCGCGAATGACGGCAAAATGATGAAGCCGCACGTGCTGAAGGCCATCATTCAGGACGGGAAACAGTATAATACTACCCCGCAAGTGCTGGGTGTGCCGATCAAGGCTGAAACTGCTCGGACCGTGACCGCCATGTTGGTAAAATCCCTCGAAAATGAGTCCTCACTGGCTCTGGTTCCCGGCTATAGCATTGCTGGAAAGACCGGTACGGCTGAAATCCCTGTTGAGGGTGAATACAGCATCGACCTCACCAACGCGTCCTTCGCCGGTTGGGGTCCTGCCGATGACCCTCAATTTTTGGTATATGTCTGGTTGGAAAAACCGAAGAAATCTCCCTGGGGCTCCGTAGTAGCCGCGCCGCTTTTCAGCGATATTGCCAAAGAACTGGTGGTTTATTTGGATATACCACCGGAAGATGCCCAGCAAAATTTGGTTGCGAAAGAAGGATAGGCATGATTACTTTAGACCTTATCGTGCAGGCATTTACCGGCATTCAAATTGCCCAAACAGGCCCCATGCTGACTGAAGCCGTGATCGATTCTCGTGTTGTCATTCCCGGCGCGCTGTTTATCGCCCTGCCCGGTGAGAAATCCGACGGGCACCGCTTCGTAGGCGCCGCTTTCGAAAAAGGCGCGCAAGTGGCATTGGTCCAGCAGGATATGCCGGAAAGCATGCGTGTTTTGGATCTTCGGCGCGTAAATTCTTCTTCGGAAGAACTCTCCATCCCGGAAATGCCTTTCTGCCTGCGTGTGGACAACACCCTGCAAGCTTTGCAGGACCTGGCGCGTTTCTGGCGCCGCAAGTTATCCCTGCGCGTGGTAGGCATCACCGGCAGTGTGGGTAAATCCTCAACCAAGGAATTGACCGCCGAAGTGCTGGCGCGCAAGTTTCACACTTATCGCAATCCCGGCAATTACAACAACGAAATCGGGCTGCCGCTGACCATCTTAAATTTGGGCAGCGGGTACGAACGCCTGGTAGCTGAAATGGGCTTCTACTATCCCGGTGAAATCACTTTCCTATGCGATATCGCCCAGCCTGAAATCGGCGTGGTAACCAATATAGGCACCGTCCATGCAGAACGCGCCGGGTCGCAGGAAGCCATCGCTAAAGGCAAGTCCGAACTGGTGCAGGCCCTGCCGGCCGCGCCCGAAGGCACCGCCATCCTTAATCATGACGACCCGTATGTACGCGCGATGGCCAACCAAACCAAGGCTAACGTGCTGTTTTACGGTCTGGATGCCGCTGCCGATTTATGGGCGGACGAAATCCAGGGCTGCGGCCTGAAAGGTATCCAATTCCGTATGCACTACCAGGGCAAATCGGTACGTATGGAAGTGCCCATTCTGGGACGCCATTCCGTACAGACTATCCTGCGCGCGGCCGCAGTCGGTTTCTGCGAAGGTCTCACCTGGCAGGAAGTCACCGACGGCCTGGTACACAGCAACACCCAGTTGCGCCTGGTAGCCGTGCAGACCAATAGCGGTGCGCTCATTTTGGACGATACCTACAACGCGACGCCGGAATCCACCCTGGCCGCGCTCGACTTGCTGGATGAACTGCAGGGCCAGAAAATCGCCGTACTGGGCGACATGCTGGAACTGGGACAATATGAAAAAGAAGGACACGAACTGGTCGGCCAGCGCGCCGCGCAGGTCGTGCAGCACCTGATCGCAGTCGGGCCGCGCGGGCGCACCATCGCCGATTCCGCAAAGGAGGTCGGACTGCCATCCACCGCCATTACATGGGTGGAAGACGCGCTGCAGGCTGCGGATGTATTGAAATACAACTTACAGTCAGGGGATGTCGTTCTAATCAAGGGGTCACATGGATTACGTATGGACCGCATTGCGGCCATTTTGGAGGAAAACGCATGAAAGAGACCTCTTTGGCACTTTCACTCAGTCTGCTGGCTTTTATCATGACTGTCATCTGGGGTTCGCCGCTGATTAGCTTATTGAAATATTTCAAAGTTGGCAAAATCATCCGCGAGGAAGGCCCTGACAGACACATTGAAAAATTAGGCACTCCCACCATGGGCGGGTTCATGATCATTGCACCGGTACTTTTACTCACCGTGCTGTTGAATGCCGCTACCCTGCTGGGTTTTGACATTCTGGGGCAATCCGTACTTATCCCCATGCTGGTCATGGTCGGTTTTGGAATCCTGGGCGCGGTGGACGACTGGGAAGGTATCCGCGGCAGCCGCCGTGGGCTGGGCATGCGCGCCCGCACCAAGTTCCTCTTCCAGGTAGCGCTGGGGTTGGCAACTGCTCTCGCGCTTAAATATATTGTCAAGGTTCCTGAATTATATTGGCCGGGTTATCCGGAACCGCTGCAATTGGGTGTCTGGTACATTCCCATAGCGACCGTGATTATTGTAGGGTTCTCAAACGCGGTTAATTTCACCGATGGGTTGGACGGATTAGCCGGTTTGGTTTCCGCCACGGCCTTTGTGGCATACGGCGCCATCGCATTAACCCAGCATCAGGCCTTTTTAGGACGTTTCTGCTTCACCATTGTAGGTGCCCTGTTGGGATTCCTGTGGTTCAACGTTCATCCCGCGGAATTATTCATGGGCGACACCGGTTCACTGGCGATCGGAGCTACGCTGGGAACCCTGGCATTGATGACCGGCCAGTGGTTAATCCTGCCTATCATTGCCATTATTCCGGTAGCCGAAACCATCAGCGTAGTTGTGCAAATTCTGTATTTCAAGATAACGCATGGCAAGCGGTTTTTCCGTATGGCGCCTCTGCATCATCATTTTGAATTACTGGGTTGGAGTGAAACCCAGGTCGTGCAGCGTTTCTGGCTGGTCAGCCTGATCGCAGCCATGCTGGGTATTGCATTTACTTTTGTAGGATAAGAATGAAAAATTGGCAAGGTAAACAAGTACTAGTGATAGGAGCCGCCCGACAAGGGTTGGCTGCTTCACGTTTCCTTGCCGGGCACGGAGCGAAAGTCCTCCTGAACGATAGCCGTCCTCAGGAAAGTTTCACCGCCATCATCCCCGACCTGGAAAAACAAGGTATTTCATACCATTTCGGCGGCCACCCGCTTGAGCTTTTGCAGGGTACCGATTTGGTATGCATTTCCGGCGGCGTGCCTTTGGAAATTCCCCTTATTCAGGAAGCACTGCAGCGCAATATTGAGCTGAGCAACGATTCCCAGATATTCATGCAGGCGGTGAAGGCCAATGTCATCGGTATCACCGGTTCAGCCGGCAAGACCACCACGACAACCTTATGCGGTGAGATTGCCAAAGCTGAGTTGACTTCCCCGCGGAATGCCTGGGTCGGCGGGAATATCGGATTCCCATTGATCGAGAACCTGGAAAATATTCAGGCCGAAGATTGGGCTGTAGTTGAATTTTCCAGTTTCCAGTTGGAATTAATGAACGTTTCCCCTCATATCGCGGTGGTACTCAATATCACCCCCAACCATCTGGATCGCCACAAGACCATGGAGGCTTACACCGCCGCCAAGGCGCACATCCTCCAGCACCAAAACGTGGACGATATCGCCATTCTTAACCGCGACGATCCCGGTTCGCTGGGCTTGACCGGCGAGGTGCGCGGGAATTTGTTGACCTTCGGCTTCAACCCGCCCTTGTATGGAAACGGCTGCTTCGTTCAGGATGACCACATCGTCGTAACGTGGCAGGATAACTTAACCCCCTTAGTCCCGCTAAATTCTCTGCACCTGACTGGCCGTCACAACCTGGCTAACGCGCTGGCAGCCTGCGCCGCATCTTTTGCGGCCGGGTTCAGCCCAAAAGCCATGCGCGACGGTATCGACGCGGTCAAGGGTGTACCCCACCGTCTGGAACTGGTTCGCGAACGCGCGGGCGTGCGTTGGTACAACGATTCCATCGCTACCGCGCCGGAACGCGTGATGGCTGCTGTACGCGCCATGAATGCCCCTCTGGTTCTGCTCCTGGGCGGCCGCGATAAAGACCTGCCTTGGGGTGAATTGGCCGAATTGTTGGCCAAACGCAAGCCAAAAGTAATCCTGTTTGGTGAAGCCGGCGACCTGATCAAGAATGCTTTGATGCAAGGCGGCGCGGATTACGCAATCGTCCAAGTTGACGACCTTCAATCCGCCGTTCAAGAAGCTGGCCGGTTGGCTGTGCCGGGTGAATGCGTCTTGCTCTCACCGGGCGGGACCAGCTTTGATGCGTTTCGCGACTTCGAGGAACGTGGGGAATGTTTCCGCAAAATTGTAAAGGAGCTTCCATGAGCGGTAAATCCGTCGCAGTAAAACAACAGCGCAACCGCAAGCCCCTCTATGTAGGCTTGGATGTGCCCATGTTCTTCACCATCGTGGCATTGCTTTCGTTTGGCTTGCTGATGCTTTATTCGGCTAGCTGGCAGTATTCGGTTTCAGTTATGGGTGAAAAATCCTCCTTCATGCTCGAACGCCAGGTACGCTTTCTATTGCTGGGCGGAGTAGTGGCCATTTTTGCTTTTTACTTCGATTACCACCGCATCAAGAAATTCGTGGTGCCCATGATGATCTTCACCCTCATTCTGTTATTAATGGTTATTTTCTACGTGGAAGAGGTTCGCCTGGGCGCCAAAAGAGGCTTGTTATCCGGTTCCGTACAGCCATCCGAACTGGCGAAACTGGTCACCATCATTTACCTGGCATTTTGGCTGCACAGCAAGCAGGATTACATCAAGGACATGAAGTTCGGTATTATCCCGATGGCGTTTATCCTGGGTACTTCAGCCGCGTTGATCCTGATCCAGCCGGACTTGAGCGCAGCCATTACCATCATCATCATCGGCGGCACCATGTTTTACATGGGCGGCGGCGAGATTCGGCAGATCATTCCAGCAATTATCATCTCGGTTCTGGCCGGCGCGCTACTGCTGGTCTTTTACGACACCGGCAAGGAACGCATTGCTACCTTCATCGCCGGTATTGAGGATCCCTCCACTGCTTCCTACCACTTGACGCGTTCGTTCGAAGCAATTGTTCGCGGCGGTCTGTTTGGAGTCGGCATTGGACGGGCCAACACCAAATTTACCGGCCTGCCGGTAGCGCCTACTGATTCCATCTTTTCCGTTATTGTGGAAGAAACCGGAATTTTAGGCGCGACCATGGTCATTCTGTTATTTGTAATTTTCCTGTGGCGCGGCTTGACTATCGCGAAAAACGCCCCGGATATGCTGGGTCGCTTATTGGCTTCAGGTATCACGATATGGATATTTCTGGAAGCATTTATTAATATGAGTGTTTTGGTTAACCTGCTGCCGTTTGCGGGTAACGCGCTGCCTTTCATCAGCTATGGCGGCTCCAACCTGACCATGGTTTTAGCAGGTGTCGGTATTGTTTTGAACGTTGGCCGCGTGACGGCCATCCAAAATAACGAAGAAGAAGGGAAGACCCTGAATGCGGTTGTTAATTTGCGCAGGAATGACGGGTGGCGGAGTGTACCCCGCAATCGCCGTCCTTCAAGCGCTCGAAAATAAAGTGGATGAGGTCCTTTGGATCGGCAGCCAAAGCGGAATGGAGGAGACTTTGCTGAAGAGCTATAAACTGTCTTACCAATCCATCCCCGCGGCCGGTTTACACGGCGTGGGGCTGAAAGCACTGCCCGGCAACCTATCCCAGCTCTACCAGGGCTGGCGCCAGGCTTCCGCCCTCATCGCACGCTTCCAACCGCAGGTCTTATTTTTCACAGGCGGTTACCTGGGTGTTCCGGTGGCATTGGCCGGCCGTAAGATTCCATCCGTGGTATTTGTACCGGATATCGAACCCGGATTGGCATTGAAGACCATTCTGCGTTCCGCGGAAAAAGTGGCCGCCACCTGCGATGATTCGCTGGCATTCCTGCCCAAAGGCAAGAGCGAAGTGACCGGCTACCCGGTCCGCAAAGAAATGAGTCAATGGCAGCCGCAAGCAGCCCGTGCCCATTTCAATTTGCCGGAGAAAGAGAAAGTGCTGTTGGTTTTTGGCGGCAGCAAAGGCGCTCGTTCCATCAATCGGGCGCTGCTCAATGCCCTGCCGGAACTGCTGCCGGAAATGCACATCATCCACATCAGCGGTAAGGATAATTGGGAAGAAGTACAGGCTTCAGTGAAAGATTTGGATGCGAACCTGGCCAAGCACTATCACCCGTATCCTTTCCTGCACGATGACATGGGCGCGGCTTTCGCTGCCGCGGATCTGGTCGTATGCCGTTCAGGCGCTTCGACACTGGGCGAACTGCCCTATTTCGGACTGCCGGCCATCCTGGTACCTTATCCGTACGCCTGGCGCTACCAGCACCAGAACGCGGAATATCTTTCAAACGGCGGCGGAGCCATTTTATTGGAAGACAACCAACTGGATCAAATGCTGGTAAAACAGGTCAAGTCAGTGCTAAATGACCCCAAAAAGTTGGGTAGTATGCGTTCAGCCATGCAGCAAATGGCAGCGCCGGATTCCGCTGCGCGGATTGGTGAGTTGATCCTGTCCGTCGGAAAGCGCACCTCGGGAGGAGCCACATGGTCAGTTTAAACGTCCTGTTTTACCTTTTTGTGCTTATTTTCGCCCTGATCGGTGCCATCCGCGGTTGGGCCAAGGAAACTGTCGCTACCTTCAGTGTATTTTTGGCATTATTTATCATTTCGGTTTTTGAGACTTATGTGCCGGGGATTTCAACCTTCTTCGACAGCGACCCCGCCACATCCAAAGTAATTTTTAACAGCCTTTTGCTGTCGGTGATAGTTTTCGCGGGTTATCAAACCCCCAACCTGCCCGCGCTGGCAGATAACCAGCGTTTTATGCGCGACCGGCTGCAGGATACCATCCTGGGATTGATCATCGGCGCTTTAAACGGTTATATGATCTTCGGCTCCATCTGGTATTTCATCCATGCAGCAAACTATCCTTTCTCGTTTGTCTTGGCTCCCATTGCCGGAACATCGGCAGGTGAAGCGGCTTTGAAGATCATCCCGCTGCTTCCGCCGGCCTGGCTGGGTGTGCCCGCAATTTATTTTGCGGTAGCGATTGCGTTCATATTTGTACTGGTGGTGTTTATCTAATGACTCACTATCACTTTATCGGAATCGGCGGCACCGGGCTTTCACCCATCGCCCGCATCCTGTTGGAAAGAGGTCAACAGGTCAGCGGTTCTGACTTGCTGCTATCTCCCATGGCTGAAGAATTACAGACGCTGGGCGCTGCCGTACAAATCGGACACAAAGCCGAAAATGTACAGGGTGCGGATATCGTTATCCGGTCCTCCGCTGTACCCGATAATAATGTGGAAGTCGCAGCCGCGCGGCAAGCCGGTATCCCTGTGCTCAAACGTGTGGATTTCCTCAAAGAACTGACTGCCGGGCAAAAAGTCATCGCGGTGGCCGGTACGCATGGAAAAACAACTACTACAGCAATGATCACATGGTGCCTGAATGCTCTGGGCGCCGATCCTTCTTACGTGGTTGGCGGCATGGTGAAAAATTTGCATAAAAACGCCCATGCCGGCAAAGGCGCCTTTTTTGTGATTGAAGCGGACGAGTACGATGGTATGTTCCTGGGTCTGCGGCCGGATATTCTGGTGATCACCAACATCGAACACGACCATCCCGACTGCTACCCCACCCCGCAGGAGTACTACCAGGCTTTCCGTAAGCTCAGCGCTTTGATTGTTCCGCAGGGCAAGCTAATCGCCTGCAGCAGCCATCCGGGCACCCAGCGATTAATGCAGGAGGTGCGCGAATCCGTCACCGCTCTCCCCTACGGAACTGAAATGGAAGACACCTATCGGGTCAGTGCTATTCACCACAATCCCGGCTGTGGAGTCTCTTTCAACCTGGACATCCAAAATGAAGGTCTGGTGGTCAGCAACTACACCGATATTCAATTGAGTATTCCCGGTAACCACAATGCCCTGGACGCAGCCGCTGCGCTGGCTGCCCTGTATGAGGCGGGTTTCCCATTGGAACCGGCCATTCATGCCTTACGTGAATTTTCCGGTACCGGCCGCCGCTTTGACATTCAGGGTGTCGAAAATGGAATCACAGTGATTGATGACTATGCGCATCACCCCACCGAGATCCGCTCCACCCTTTCCGCGGCGCGCTGCCGCTACCCTGACAGCCAAATCTGGGCCGTCTGGCAGCCGCATACATACAGCCGCACTCGCGAGTTAATCAACGAATTCAAAGACGCCTTCAATGACTGCGATCACGTTATCGTTACAGAAATCTATGCTTCACGCGAAAAACCACAGGATTTTTCTTCGCGCGCTGTACTGGATTTAATGCAGCATCCGGACGCGCGTCAAATCTCGGAACTGAAGGATGTCTCCGCTTATCTGTGCGAACACCTGCGCAGCGGCGACGTGCTTTTGGTGCTCTCTGCCGGAGATGCAGACCAGATCAGCCGCGATGTCCTTACCTATCTGAAAGGAGGCGCGTAAATCAAAATGAAAGAAGCCATGCTTGAGAAATTACGCGCTCGTTTTGGCAGTGTTCTGCAGGAAAACGTGCAGATGGCCAACTTCACCACCATGAAAGTGGGCGGCCCTGCGGATGCGTTGCTAATTGCGCATTCCGCTGATAAATTAGCCGAATACATCTCTGTGTTATGGGAGATGGACACGCCCGCAACGGTACTGGGCGGCGGATCCAACTTGCTGGTCAGCGATAAAGGCATCCGTGGAATCGTGGTCATCAATCACGCGCACAACATCAAGATTAACACCCACACCACGCCAATCACGGTTTGGGCGGAATCGGGTGCTTTAATGAGCAACGTTGGACGGCTGCTCATCATGCGCGGGTTAGCCGGCATGGAATGGGCTGCCACCATCCCCGGAACAGTGGGCGGTGCAGTTTACGGCAATGCCGGCGCTTTTGGTAAAGAAACCTGCCGCTGCCTGATCAAAGCCGATGTACTGCATAAAACCAGCGGGCGCGCGGATTGGACTTGCGATCAGTTGGAGTATACCTACCGCGCCAGTAAGTTCAAGCGCGATATGGAAGATGCTATCATCCTCTCTGCTCTGTTCGAGGTAACCACGGGTGACCCACAGGAAATCAAGGCTAATGTAGAAAGCTATCGGCAGCGCCGGCTGCGCACCCAGCCTCCCGGCCCCAGCATGGGTTCGGTGTTCCGCAACCCGCCGGAAGACAAGGCCGGCCGGTTGATTGAAGCCGCCGGAGTAAAAGGCACCAAGATCGGCGGAGCCATTATCAGCCCCAAACACGCCAACTTTATCATCAACGAAGGCGGCGCTAAAGCGCAAGACATATTGGACTTGTTGGTTTTGGCCCGTGAATCGGTCGAAAAGAAATTCAATATAACGCTGATCCCCGAAATTGAGTTGGTCGGAGATTGGGAATTCATTCCGGAATTTTTACGCAATCAACAAGCTTCAAAGGCGGTGAAAGAATGACAGAAAAAATTAATTTTGGCATTATCCTGGGGGGACGATCCGGTGAGCACGAAGTATCGCTGATGTCCTCTCGTTCAGTGCTTTCAGTATTGGATAGAGAGAAATTCAATGTCACCGAAATCGGCATCGATCACAATGGCTTATGGTGGTCCGGCGAGCATGTGCTGGAAGCGCTTGAAAAAGGCTCCACCCAGGGTCTCCACCGCGTTTTTCTACTGCCCGAACCAGGCAAAACAGTCTTGTATAAACGCTCTTTCGAGAATGCCTCGGAAGTTATCACGCCCATAGCCGAATTGGATGTCATTTTCCCGGTCTTGCACGGCACTTTTGGCGAGGACGGTACCCTTCAAGGTTTCTTCGAGATGGCCGATGTCGCGTATGTCGGCGCGGGTGTGTTGGGTTCCTCGGTTGGCATGGACAAATCTGTTTTCAAAGACGTGATGCGCGCCAATGGTATCCCCGTAACCGAATGGATTACCTGTACGCGCCACGACATTGAAACGAACGTTGAAAGCGTCATAAAGCACGCCGAAGCTGTGGCAGATTATCCATTATTCGTCAAACCTGCCAATTTGGGCTCGTCTGTCGGCATCACTAAGGTTAAAAACCACTCAGATTTATACGAAGGCATCCTGGAAGCAGCCCGTTATGACCGCCGTATTCTGATTGAGCGCGGCATCAACGCCCGCGAGATCGAGGTCAGCGTATTGGGCAACGAGGACGCGCAAGCTTCCCTGCCGGGCGAAATCGTCCCCTCGGATGAGTTTTACAGCTACAACGCCAAGTATCTGGATGGCAAATCCAATTTATTCATCCCGGCGCCTCTTTCGGACGAATTGACTGAAAAGGTCAGGGAATTAGCTGTAAAAACTTATAAAGCTATCGACTGTGCCGGTATGGCCCGCGTGGATTTCCTGCTCGACAAGGATACCAACGATTTATATATCAACGAGGTCAACACCATTCCCGGCTTTACTTCGATCAGCATGTATCCCAAGTTATGGGATGCTGGCGGGTTAACCTATCCGGCGTTGATTGAGAAACTGATTGATTTGGCGCTCGAACGGAAGCAGGAGCGTAATAAAAGTAAAAGGACTTTTGGAGACTAGGTAGCATGAAAGAGCGCAGCTCGCGCAGGCATTCCGAACAGGTTCGCCGTAAATTGAACCAGGAGAGTCAAAGCTCCGTCAGGCAGGCAGCCCGACGGGCAGTAGATCCGCCTGTTCTTCAAACGAGCGGCCGTAAAGGGTTGAAAGGGACGGAAGAGACTGTTTCGGCAGTCAAACGCCGTTTTAAACCCGGTTGGCGCCTGCTCAGTTTTGCCCTGGTGGCTGCGCTCGCGTATTTCGTATTGACCGCATTCCGTTCACCGGAATATCGAGTTTCGACCGTGGAGATCAGCGGCCTGCAGCGGCTGAGCGCGGAAGAGGTATTGGGCAGTCTCAACATCGTCGGCGATCACATTTTCGCTATTCAGCCAAAAGAGATTGCCGACAGCATCGCGGCCAGTTATCCGGAGCTGCGCGACATTCAGGTGACTGTTTCGCTGCCCGCAAAAGTGACCATTTCTGCGGTGGAACGTCAGCCGATGTTTACCTGGCAAATGAAGGATAGAGTGATGTGGGTGGATACGGAAGGCTATCTCATCCCGGCACGCGGTGAGGCGGCGGATATGTTGACCATCGATGCGGATGCGCTTCCGTTATACCAGGTGGATGAGGATCTGCGTGAACTTGGCAGTAGCAAAATCATTCAGGATAAATCGATCAAGAAACCCGGCCAATCCGATCTGATGTTCTTCGCGCAAACCAAGCACATCGACGGCAACTTGCTGGTAGCCGTGCTGCAATTGAATGCCTGGATGCCGAACGAGAGCACCCTGCTCTACCAGAATCAGCGCGGTCTGGGTTGGGCGGACGCCCGCGGTTGGGATGTGTTTGTCGGCCAAAAGCTGGAAAGCATCAACGACAAAATGGTCATGTATGAAACTATTGTAAGAAATTTAGAGGAACAGGGCATCAATCCCAGCATGGTTAGTGTGGAGTTTTTGAACGCGCCTTATTATCGAGTGGATTAATAAATATGGAAGATCAAACGATTGTCGGAATTGATATCGGTACCACCAAGATCTGCACCCTGGTCGCACGTGTAGAGGAAGACGGCCAGCTGCGCATCATGGGCGTGGGCATCGAACCTTCGCGCGGCATGAAACGCGGTGTGATGGTGGATTTGGAGAACGCCACCATTGCCATCGCACGTTCCGTCGAAAAAGCCCAGCGTTCTTCCGGGTACGAGATCCGTTCCGCCTGGGTGAGCCTGGCGGGTTCGCACGTCTCTTCCATCAACAGCCGCGGCACGGCCGGCGTCACCGGCGGTATTGTGCGCCAGTCTGATGTCAACCGCGCGCTGGAAGCCGCCCAATCGGTGGCCATCCCGCATAACCGCGAGGTGATCCATGTCATCCAGCGCGGCTTCAATGTGGACGGCCAGGACGGCATCAGTCAGCCGGTGGGTATGCACGGTTACCGCCTGGATGTGGAAGCGCATATCATCACCGCTGCAGAGACCACCGTTGAGAACATCCGCAAGGCCACCGAAGCAGCCGGCGTACAGGTGCTGCAATTTGTGCTCAACCCGCTGGCATCCGGCGAGGTCATTCTGACTGAAACCGAGCGCCAATTAGGCGTGATGGTCTGTGATATCGGCGGCGGTACGACGGATCTGGCAATTTATATCAACGGCGATGTCTGGCACACCATGGTGTTGTCGGTCGGCGGCAGCTTAATCACCTCCGACATCGCGCACGGTCTGCGCTTATCGCTCACGCAAGCAGAGGAAGTAAAGAAGAAATATGGCCATGCAATTCGGGACGATGTTGGCAGCGAAGAACTGTTCAGCGTGCGTTCGTTCGGTTCAGATAACCCCATTCAAATGAACCGTAAGGACCTGGCGTTCATTATTGAAGCGCGCGCTGAAGAGATCTTCCGCTTTGTCCTGCAGGAAGTCAAACGCTCCGGTTACGATGGGCTGCTGCCCGCCGGAGTGGTGCTTACCGGCGGTTCCAGCCTGCTGCCGGGCATCCGCACTTTAGCTTCGGATGTTTTAGGGCTGCCGGTACGCATCGCGCAGCCGGAAAACCTGCTGGGTCTGGTGGACCAGCTTTATTCACCCGCTTACTCCACCAGTGTAGGGCTGCTTTATTGGGCCTTACTGGTTGATGAGGCGCTAACACCCAAGGTCGTGAAAACACCCCCCATACCCAACGATCTGTGGGATCGCATCAAGGACTTTGCCAACCGGCTGCTGCCGTAGGCAATAAACATAGAAATTTATTGGAACGATTATTGCAATAAGAGAGAACGGAGGAGAAAATGGATAACAATCAACAGAACCAATCAGAATCCTTTGCCCGTATCAAAGTTGTGGGTGTAGGAGGCGGCGGATGCAATGCGGTCAATCGGATGATCGCGGAAGGAATTCAGGGTATCGAGTTCATCGCCGTTAACACCGACGGCCAGGCGTTGAACCTGTCCAACGCGCCCACGCGGGTGCGCATTGGCGACAAGTCCACGCGCGGCCTGGGAGCGGGCGGCAACCCGGAGATGGGCAAGCGCGCGGCGGAAGAATCGGCCGAAGAGCTGTATGCCGTGCTCAAGGGCGCCGATATGGTCTTCGTTACCGCCGGTATGGGCGGTGGAACAGGCACCGGGGCGGCACCTATTATTTCACAGATTGCTAAAGAAATTAACGCTCTGACCATCGGTGTGGTCACGCGTCCCTTCAACTTCGAAGGCTCGCGCCGCAGTCAATCCGCAGAAGCCGGCATCCAGAATTTGAAGAAACAGGCTGACACGCTCATCGTCATTCCCAACGACCGCCTGCTGCAAATTGTGGACAAACGGGCTCCCTTAAGTGAATCCTTCAAAGTAGCCGATGATGTCCTGCGCCAGGGTATTCAGGGTATTTCCGAATTGATTACTGTGCCCGGCTTGATCAACCTGGATTTTGCCGATGTGCGTACCATTATGTCCGAAGGCGGCGCAGCGTTGATGGCGGTTGGACGCGCTTCCGGCGAGGATCGCGCCCGCAAAGCTGCTGAAATGGCTATTGCCAGCCAACTGTTGGATATCACCATTGACGGTGCGCGCGGCATCCTATTCAACGTAACCGGCGGCAACGACCTGCGCCTGTTCGAAGTCAACGAAGCCGCAGCCATTATCAAAGAAACAGCACACCCGGATGTCAACCTGATCTTCGGTGCGGTAATTAACCCGGATATGGGTGAAGAAATCCGCATCACGGTCATCGCGACCGGATTTGATTCCTCCAGCGCGCATGCCCGTTCAACACGCACTCGCTTCACGCAGGCGCTGACGCAGTCCGGCAGTGAATCGAAGAATGTTAATAAAAATGAGGAGAATGCGACCACCCGCAATTTAGCGGATTTTGGTACGCAAATTTATAACACGGACGAGATTGAAGTTCCGGCCTTTTTACGGAATCGAAATCAATAAATAAGAATTTATAGCCCTCCAATTTTTCTCCTTAAACGCGGGGTATGGGTAACTCTGCCTGCCCATACCCCGCCACGTATCAAAAATTAACTATCCATTGTATATAAGTATTAAAGATTTGTATTATTTAAGATTCGAGTTTGGAAAACACTTGAATCCATCCCCCTGCTATGCTAAAATGATGCACACATAAAGGCATTCTTAAGTTACCACCCCCTATATATGGGGGTTTTCATTCCTGTTTCAAAGCCCCCTTCCACCGCCTAACAGGGTTTGAATTGTACTATGTATTTAACAACCTAAGGAGATTATCATGCAATGTCCGCAATGCCAAAGCGAAAATACCCGCGTAATAGATACTACTCATGATTCGCATGGCGGAATAAGAAGACGTCGGGAATGCGAAGACTGCAATTACCGTTTTAGCACCTACGAGCGTGCTATCAGTTCCACTCCAATGATAATCAAAAAAGATAATACACGTGAGGAATTTGACCGTGAGAAATTAATCCGCGGCATCCGTATCTCTTGTGCGAAACGGCCTGTCCCCGCGGCCGAAATTGACCGCCTGGCCGGCGAAGTCGAATCCAAATTGCAGCAGATGAATAAATTGGAAGTCCCCTCCAGTCTGATTGGCGACCTGGTGATAGAGGGGTTAAAAGGTATGGATCAGATTGCCTATATCCGTTATGCCATTGTATATTTACCACTCAATAATTTAAATGACATTTTAGACGAGATCAACCGTCTATTGGTCGTCAAAGGAGAATAAAGCATGCCCAACACCAAACCAAACACCGACAAAAAAACGCTACCCACACCACCCATGCCAAAGGGGCTGCCGCAAGCCGAATTGAGTGAAAACAGCTTCCAGGTTTTATCCCGACGATACATCCGTAAAGGCGATAACGGTGAATTGACCGAGACCGTTGAAGAAATGTTTTGGCGTGTGGCTTACCATATTGCCAAGGTCGAAAAAGCCTGGGGTGTAGACGTGAAGAAACGCGCGGTTGATTTCTATCATCTACTGGTCACCCGTCATTTTTTCCCCAATTCCCCTACCTTTACCGGAGCAGGCACACCCCTCGGACAACTGGCAGCTTGCTTTGTGCTGCCTGTATCAGACGATATGGGCCGCCGCTCCGATGGCATCTTCCAGACCCTGCGCGACGCCGCGCTGATCCAACAGACCGGCGGCGGCAACGGCTTTGCCTTTTCCAGCCTGCGCCCCAGCGGCTCATTGGTTAAATCCTCCGCAGGCCAGGCTACCGGCCCGATTGGGTTCCTGCGCGTTTATGACCATGCCTTCGGCGAAATCGCCCAGGGCGGCACCCGCCGCGGCGCCAATATGGCCGTGCTGCGCGTGGATCATCCGGATGTGGAAGAATTCATCACTTGCAAGACCAACGAAAACCAGATCACCAACTTCAATATTTCCGTCGGTATCACCGACGCTTTCATGCACGCGGTGGAAGAAAATGAGGACTGGCCGCTGCGCTTCCCGGATGTGCATCACCCGGCTTATCGCGAGTTTGACGGCACGCTGGAGGACGCTGAAGCTGCCGGTATTCCTATTGTGACCTACAAGACAGTCAATGCACGCGAACTGTTCAACCGCATCGTCAGCCAGGCGCATCACAACGGCGAACCCGGCCTGCTCTTCCTGGATGCCGCCAACCGCGGTAATCCGCTGCCGCACTTATACAGACTCCAATCCACGAACCCCTGCGGTGAACAGTGGTTGGGACCTTATGAGAATTGCTGTCTGGGTTCCGTTAACCTGTCCCTATATGGCCTGCCGGAAGGCAAGGTCAACTGGGATGCGATAGAAAAGGATGTTCATCTGGCTACGCGCTTTCTGGACGACGTGGTGGACGCCAACCAGTATGTCCCGGCCGTACCGCAGTTGAAAGCCAGCGCCATGCGCGCCCGCCGCTTAGGGTTGGGTATCATGGGCCTGGCGGATCTGATGTTCCATGTCGGCATTCGCTACGGGTCGCCCGAAGGGCAGGAATTCGCCTCCCAGATGATCGAATTTATTCGCTACCATGCCATGCAGGAAAGTATTGCCCTGGCAGAAGAACGCGGCGCTTTCCAATCCATCCAGGGCAGCCTGTATGACCCGCAGAATCTGCGCTGGCAGCCGCCCACCCCCTTATTTGAGTACACGCGCAATTTCGGCCGTCCTGCCTTGGACTGGCAGCAGATTGTGGACGGTATCCACGAACACGGCATCCGCAATGCCGCTCAAACCACCATCGCCCCCACCGGCACCATCGGCACGGTGGCCGGCTGCGAAGGGTACGGCTGCGAACCGGTCTTTGCGCTGGCCTACGTGCGCCACGTGAACGACAATGGAGTTGACCTGCCGCTGACTTACGCCTCGCCTTCTTTTGAGAAAGCGCTGATTGACAGCGGATTGGACGAAGACACCCGCCAAAAGGTCGTCGAACAAGTCATGCGCGAGGGCACTTGCCAGAACATCTCTGAAATCCCTGAGGAAGTACGCAGGATATTCGTGGTTTCCTCTGATATTCAAGCCGAAGAGCACGTGCGCATGCAGGCCGCGCTGCAGGCTTTTGTGGATAACAGTATCTCCAAGACAATCAACTTTGAAAGCGACGCGCGCGAAGAAGACGTAGCCACGGCTTATTTACAGGCCTGGAAGCTCAACTGTAAAGGCATTACCGTTTACGTGGCCGGTTCGCGTGAACAGGAAGTGCTCCAGAAATCGGTCAGTGAACAGCCCACCCGCGCGGAAGAAATCCGTGAGATGGTACAACCCGGCGGGCCGGAAGCCATACCAGTTTGGATCAAGGAAAGCGACGCCATCCAGCCCATGCTGTGGCAGCAGACCAAGAAACCGCGCCCCCGTTACCTGCCGGGATACACATTCGGCGTGGAAACACCGGTCGGTAAGACCTTTGTGACCATCAACGAGAATGGCGACTCACAGCCGTTTGAAGTGTTCATCAACACCGCCAAGGCCGGATCGGATGTAGCCGCCGATTCAGAAGCTATTGGGCGCTTGATTTCATACATCCTGCGCTTGTCCTCGCCGGTCGAACCCTCCCAGCGCATCCAGGAAGTCTGGCGCCAGATTACCGGTTTGGGCGGCGGACGCCCGCTGGGCTTTGGCCCCAACCGCGTGCGTTCCCTGCCGGACGGTGTGGCCCAGGTACTGGCCGAGTACATTGAAGGCCGTAGCACGCGCGATGGCGAGAATGGCACTCCCAGCGTGCGTGAGCTGCTTCAGGGTGAAGAGAATGATCCCATCGGTGAACCGCTGCCGTTGGACGGTATTAAACATGATCAACATGCTATGCGCATCGGCGATCTGTGTCCCGAGTGCGGCCAGGCGGCCCTGATCAACGAAGAAGGCTGCCGCAAATGTTACGGCTGCGGTTATAGCGAATGCTAATCAGGAAAACGCAGGGCGGGATTCAAATCCCGCCCTGTTTTTTTACTTTAACAAACCTCCGCTATTGTCATCCTGACGAGTGCCTGTTTTTCGGCGCGAAGGAAGGATCTCGGCCGGATAATCCACCAGATGGAGGGCAGGCCTATTCTTTGACCCCACACAAGAATGTGTGGGCTACGTAAAAAGGCTCCCCGCTTATGTCATCCTGACGAGCGCCTTTTTCGGCGCGAAGGAAGGATCTCGGCTAGCGTCATCGTGGGGCGGGATTCTTTCCCGCCGTTTTTTTTCGCCCCCACACAGGAATGTGTGGGCTACGCAAAAAAGCTCCCCGCTTTTGTCATCCTGACGAGCGCCTGTTTTCCGGCGCGAAGGAAGGATCTCGGCCGGATAATCCACCAGATGTAGAGCGGGCCTATTTTTTGACCCCATACAAGAATGTGTGGGCTGCGGTCAGCGAGATAATACCGGAACAGTTCCCCGCCACTGTCATTCAGGATGTAATAAAGAATCTCTGCCAGCCGGTAAAGCGGCAAGGTGGCTGAGCCTGTCGATCGCGCGGTATCCCCTTGAGGGGAGCCTACTGTAATATTTTTTACACTTTCTTGTTTTTTCTTTATCGATGACTATAATAAAAAAAAATGCGGAGCCTCCCTGCTCCGCCATCACCTTTTCTCCCTCCCCTTTTCGTATAAACTTTTTGTGTGTATTTACACAACCGAAAGGGGGAGGGTTGGGGTGGGGGTTTCAACAAACGTTAATCTGTGGCTAAACTCACTCCGTATAACTCTCCAGCGTATCACCATCCGCGTCCTCCCAGGCTTCCTGGTTCCATTGCTGCTGATGGGCACTGATGACTTCCCCGCTGTCCAGCGAGGCGGCTGAAAGCGACTCAGCCTCAATAATGTCCAGCGTGACCGAATCCACATAAAAACGGCTGCTCATGGTGCCCGGGCGGTACATCTCAAAACCCACGTAACCGGAGGAATATTTGCTATCTGTGAAAGTATTCACAAGCGTATCGTTGATATAGAACTGGAACGTGCTCCCCTCCGCTTTCACCTTCAAATCATTCCAATCATCTTTGTTGATCGTGTCGGTGGTTGTCCAGGGCTGGATAGCTCTGCTGCTGCCGCTCGAGCCCATGCGCCAGATGCTGTAGGTGCCCGCGTTTGTATAGCCAAAGATATATCCGGTGTACCAGATATATTCCGAGGTCTTATCAGTGCCCATGCGGACTGCCAGGTAACTGGCCGGGAAGGAGCTGCTAACTGTACCCGCAGCACGTTTGACCCGCGCCGTAATAGTGAAATCGCTGTATTTATAAGTGTACTTCGCGCTGGACATACGGTTGGCCTGACCGTCCGTATAGTAATACCCATAAGCATTCTTCCAGTTGGCGCCCTTAAAACGACTCCAGCCGGTTTTATTGCTTTCAAAATCCGAATCGATTGCATTGACCACCGTAAAACTCTGGTAAGCTCCAAACGAGGACCAATTCTCATCCAGATAAGCGCGCACACGCCATTTATATGAACCACTGCTGAATGCCAACTCGCTGGCCAAGCTACAAATGCCATCCGAACAGGTGAAATCGGATGTATAAGTATTGAGTACTTTTTTATTCTTAGCGTTGTACACCACGATGTTGTACTGATCCGCATTCAAAATTTCCGACCAGGCAAAATTGGGTGTGCTGGTATAAATTAGACTGTTCGGCGTTTTTGCGGTGGGTACCAATTTTTCTACTTCAAAGTATTGGTAATCGCTGAAATCACCCCAATCCGTACCGTCATAAGCCTGGACACGCCATTTATATTTCAGGTAAGAAAGCGATTTGGAGGGTGTTACACTGCAAATCCCTTCGCTGCACACCTCATTACCGTACTCCTGCCGGTACACCCGAATGATCCCGCCAAAATTATAGTAATACACATACAGGTAATAGGAACTAGCTCCATCCACCTCATTCCAGCTGAAGGTTGGTTTGCTGGTATATACCGCTGTGCTGGGATTGATCAAGGTAGGGATGCCGGAAGTGTCCTGGGCGGAAAGATTCATTTCTTCCGCGGGTGTTTCCGTTGCATCAAACGCATCTTCCGCGGCAGCTATGTCTCCCTCTACTGTAGCGGTTGCTTCTATGTCGCTTTCCTCTGTTTCTGTGACTTCAACAGTCACCGCGGCAGTAGCCTCCGCGCTTAAATCTTCTGTTTCGGAATAACCCAGAACGGAACCAGCTTCCCCTTCACTTTGGGCACTCTGATTGAGTACTTGTTGCTCAGCATCGACTGCCTCGGATGATGAAACACTTCCCGCGCTGGTACCATCCAACACTGTAATAGCAGCCGAATCAATATAGAAGCGTACCTGTCCCGAGCCCGGGTTATACATTTCAAAACCCGCGTACCCTTTGCTATATTTTGAATCCGTGAAACTGTTTACCAGGGTGTCATTAATATAGAAAGAGAAATCCTCTCCTTCCGCCACAACCCGCAGGTCATTCCAGCCGTCCGGGTTCACCGCGTCCGTGTCCGTCCATGGTTGGATGGTGGTTACAGTGCCGTTTGAATCCATGCGTAAAATGCTGTAATTGCCGGCGTTGGTATACCCGAAAACATAACCCGTGTACCATAAGTATTGTGAGGTACGGTGTGTACTCATGCGCACGCAGATATAATTCGCCGGGAAAGAACTGTCGCTTGATCCGCCTCCACGCATGACACGTCCCCGCACTTCAACATCCGCATAGCCGTAAGTGCTTTTAAGGTTGGTCATTTTTTTCGATTTTCCATCTGTGTAGTAGCTCCCGTCAGCAAGGAACCATTTTCCCCCTGAAAGCAGATTCCAATAATTGGCATTATCCTCAAAATTGGAATCAATATCTCCGGCAACGATAAAACTTTTCTTATCGCTGTAGCTGCGCCATTTGCTGCCGAAAAAGGCTCGTACACGCCATTTATAACTACCCATGTCCAACGCCGTGCTGGAAGCAACGCTGCACAGCCCATCTTCACAGGTGAAATCGGATGTGTATTGTTCGTGAATGACTTTACCCTTGGAGTTGTACACCAAAATTTCATACTGAGTTGAGCCTTCAATCTCAACCCAGGAGAAAGTAGGGGTATCCGTGTAGATAGTAGAACTGGGTGTTTTAGCGGTTGTCGTGGTTCCCGCCGTGGTGAAATAGGTATATTCGCTGAAATCGCGCCATTCCTCATCTACATCCGCGCGCACCTTCCACTGATAATCCTGATATCCCAGCGATGTAGTGGGTGTCACCGAACACACCGAATTGCCACAGACCGAACTTTTATAAGTTTTTCGATAAATTTTTACAACACCGCCCAATACAACTTTGTAAACGTATAAATGGTAATAAGTTGCGCCTTCCACCTTGGTCCATTCGAAAGTCGGTTTGGTGGTATAGACAGTGCCGCTGGGTCTGATTGGTGTTGGAATATCAGAACCCTGCGCACCTACAACGTCCTCGGTGGGTGTTAAAGTAGGCGTCAATGTTTCTTCCAACAGCGCACTATCCGTTGCCGCCGTGGTGGTAGTCTCTTTCAGAGTCTGAGTGGGAGTTGATGTTGCGGCGGGAACTTCCGTGGGGATTTCTTCCGTCGGAATGGCTGAAGGGACATCCGTAGGTTCTTCCGTTACCTCCGCACCAGGTTCCTCGGTTTCACCTTCAGCAGCCTGGCTTTCTTCGGTAGGCGCTCCATCCGGTTGCGAATCATCCGCAAATGCAATTCCTGGAGTACCAACTAATGAAAGCAGCATCATAACTGCCACAGTCACAGACAAAACTTTTTTCACAAACAAAATCTCTTTTGTCATTTAATAAATCCTTTTAATTCAACAGATTAGGGAAATTTCATTGTAAAGGGGGTTCACCAGCTCCGACAGAAATTTCTGAATGTAGTAGTTATTTTCGCTATAGATATTAGTGCATCCAACGAAATAAGTGTGGCGGGATGAAATAATCGCCGAACCGTACAAATACTCATCCATCTTCATCAGAACTGGCTTTTTTATGAGATTAATTCCAGAGTATATTTTTGTCAATGAAATTGCTATGACAATTTATTAATGGACCCCATCAAAAATAGATAACCTCATCTTGCAGAACTAATAAAAGAGGCAGTTCGAATGAACTGCCTCTTTTCTCTCAATCCAGTTTTATTATCTGGTTTTACTCTAGCGGAGTGCCCTCAATCGAGCCTTCAATACCGCTGTTTATGGCAGCTTCGTTCAAAGCCTGTTGTTCAGCAGAGACAGTTGCCTGGCTGCTGGTGGCAGACTGTACTGAAAGCGAGGTGCTTTCAATTAAAGTCAATTGGGCTTCATCCACGTAGAATTTTCCCAGGTATGCCGAGGCAGGCCGGTAGAATTCAAAGCCGACATAGCCTTTGCTGTCATTATCATCTTCAACCGTCGTCAGCAATTCACCATTGATATAGAACTCGAAGCTGCTGCCTTCGGCTGTCACGGTCAACTGATTCCAGTCTCCCTTATTAATCGCATCGGTTTCTGTCCAAGGCTGCAGGGCTGTTACCTTACCATTGCCCTTCACACGCCAGATACTGTAATAACCGGCATTGGTATATCCGAACAAATAACCTGAATACCACTGTAAGTCATTGGTATGGCTGTTGCCCATGCGTACAGCAATATAGTTCGCAGGATAGGAGCTGTAAGTCTGGCTGGTATGTTCACGTTTTACAACCGCTGTAAAGGTAAAGTCGCTGTAAACATAGGCATACTTAGCCGTGTTCATAACCTTGGGCGATCCGGTGCTGTAGTAATAACCATTGGAGCGATACCACTTTCCACCCCATAAGCGGCTCCAACCTTTGCTATTGCTGGTGAAGTCGGAATCAAACTCGGAAGCAACTGTAAAGTCGCGGTATGCGCTAAAAATGCCCCACCTGCTGTTATATAACGCTCTCACACGCCAGCGATATTTTCCGTTGTCCAACGATTCAGGAGTAATCCAATTGGGTTCTTCCATACCGGTGAAATCTTCCAATTCCACGCTGCAAATTTGATCTGCATCACAGGTTACTTCACCTGCCAATGGCCACCAGCTGATAACCTTCTTACCGCTGGAGTCATATGCCACGATATTATATTGTTCCGCATCAACGATCTCCGTCCAGGTAAATGTAGGTTGGTTATCATATCCGGTGCTATAGGGTTTCTTGGCAGTCGGCATGGTTGTCCCAACTGTAAAGTATTGATTGTCACTGTAGTCGCTATAATCCGTTCCGTCGTAAGATTTAACTTTCCAGACGTAATCATTTTGGCTAAGTGTGGATGCAGAGGTATAAGCACACTCGCCATCTGAACAATATGTTTCAGCGAGCAATGTCTTACCATAGACTTTATCAATACCGCCGGTAGTGATTTTTGCCAGATATAAATAATACTTCTCATCACCGGTGTCGTCCCATTTGAAGGTCGGTTTGTTGGTATAAATCGTTGTGTTGGAAGGCTCAATCGGGTTTGGGGTGGTGGCTTGCGAATGTACGGTACCGCCGTCGTACCCTTCAACCGATCCGGTGCTGCTGCTTTGCGCCGCCAGGTTTGCCGCCGCTTGCTCCGAACTGATAGAAGCGCCAGATACAGAAGTGGAGGATATATTATTCACCGTTACAGAATCAATGTAAAACGGCAAAATGGTTGAATCCGGCCGGAACATCTCAAAACCGACATAACCTTTTGAATAAGTACCATCTGAAAAACTGGCTACTTCATCGCCATTTATGGAGAAGGTAAAATCTTTTCCCTCAGCGGTAACATTGAGCTCGTTCCAACCATCATCATTAAAAGTACCGGTGATTTCGGTCCATGGCTGGATGGTCTCAACCCTGCTTGCGCTGTCAACCCGCCAGACTGCGTAGGTACCGGCAGTGGTGTAACCAAAGATATAGCCGGTATACCACATGTTTGTGCTTGAGCTCTTGGATTTACCCATGCGCACACCGATATAGCTGGCCGGATAGGAACCATCTACTGAACCGGCAGCGCGTTTAACAATTGCGGTTAAATTTACGTCGTCAAAGATGTACTTGCTGCGCAGGTTGGTCATTCTTTTGGAAACGCCGTTTGTATAATAGACGGTGTTGCCATCTTCCGTTCCCATCAGCCAGGTACCGCCGGCTAATTTGGTGAAATCGGGAGCGTAGGAATCGAAATTCTCATCGATATCCGAGGCAACTGAAAACGTCTTGTAGCCGCTGTAGCTGCGCCATTTACCGCTGTAAAAAGCGCGAACTCTCCACTTATAAGAACCGTTGTCAAACGGTTCCGCGTCTGTGTAACTGCAAATATATTCTCCGTCTTCGTCTGTCTCGCAGGTTGCGTCTCCAGATTCCAAAATATTCGTACCGCCGTTAATGGCAACCTTATGACCATCCGAATCATAAACCTGCAAATAATACTGCTCAGTATCATCCGCTACACCAGTCCAGGTAAAGGTAGGCGTATTTGTGTAGATTGTGCCGTTGGGTTCGTATGCTGTAGGTGTTGTAGATGAAACTACAAACTCCATGCTTGGCGCCGATTCCAGGTCAGTACAAATGTAACCATACTTATCGCCATAGCACGCACGCATTTTCCAATAGTAACTCCCAAATGCTAAAGAAGTAGGAGATTTAACTTTACATGTACCCGCATCGTCATCGCACACCTTGCTGGCCATATATAACTTATCGAACATCTTGATATCGCCCTTAGAGGATTTCTGGTACACAAAGAGCTGGTATTTATAGGCATCCTCTTCGTAATTCCAATAAAAATAGGGTGTGCGTGTATAAACCGTTCCTTCCGGGCCGGTCAGAGTAACATCCTGCGCGCTGATTACTTCCTCTGTAGGCGTAACGGTGGGAGTTAGCGTCAGGTCAACTGTTGGTGTTTCTTCAGTTGCTATTTCAGTGGGAATTTCAGTGGGCACCGCTGTCGGTTCTTCAGTAGGTTCATCTCCTATTACCTCGGTAGGCACAGTTGTCGGGACATCTGTTGGATCGGCAACCGGCACCTCTGTCGGTACTTCGGTGGGAATCTCAGTCGGAACCGCAGTTGGTTCTTCAGTCACTTCAGAATCTTCCGCAGTTACATCTCCATCCGCGGGGACATCATCTGCGAAAATTATTCCCGTATTAAACAGTGTGCTTGCGAGCATGATAAATGCCACCATGCATTGCAAACCATTTCTTCTAACTCTTTTATTTTTCATTTTTTCCTTTCATTTATGCACAAAAATCTAAGGACCTCAAAGCTCATCCAGGATTAATTGAAATTTCCTAACAATAAAATTCTGCATTACTCTCTAGTCCACACGTATATTAATCTGGGTACGCTAAAAAGTGGAAAATTTGGTATTGGTTAATATCTTCACCTTCACTCAATGGTGAGGAACCGGCAAAATTCTCAAGGAAACGCAATCTATTATCAGTGTTCAAAATGTCCTATTTCTGAAATGATTTTGCTCGGCTCAGTAATCTTACTAATACCTATTTGGGGCAGAATCGCTTCACAGGATAATTCCGCAATCCTTTTTTGTCAATGACTCTTTGTAACAAATTATTAATCTTCTATAGAGGTTATTTTTACAATTGATATCCCGTCATCAACTATTTTTTTCACTCTACACTATAGTTCACCACTTTATCGAAGTAATCAATCGCGCTGTTGCAATCCCCCACCAGATGCGAAGCGATATTTTCCCAGGCCAGAGTATCGCTATTCTCATCCCACGCATTTAAAACCGCATCTGACATGCAGCCAAAACCCGCATGATAGACGCCCAGGGAAATGCGCCAAAGAGTTTCGTAATCAGCCACATCGGCAGGCGCTTCGTCAGTATAGTAAGACACAATATAATTCGCTTGAACGCAGCTCGCGTAAAGCGCCGCTGCTATCACGGCGTATTCGTCAACCGTACCAATGTCCTTCATGATGTAACCAATCAATACTGCTTGCTGTTCAGCGGGAATATTCAGGTATCCCCTCCTGCAATAATCGGCGCCATAAATCAAACTACATTTATAGAAGAAATATGATTCGTTCCATTGAAGCAGCATATCCACACCACGTTCTGTCAACATACCCAATCCATATTCTTTAGGCAATTCCCACTTCGCATAAAACTGCGACTCCTGGCCAATGACGCCTTTAAGCAATCGGGCAGGAACAAGCGCGTTTAAACTTGCTTCCTGGATATCCTGGTTGTGCAAATTCTGCCATTCGATTACCTCTTCACGGGCGGCTTCCATACCGCAGGTATTAGCGGCACCATTCCCCAAAAGCCCGTTATCCCCACACTCTGTCGGTGTGACTATCCCCTCCCAGATCAATTTTCCAGCCAAGAGTGTGTAATCTATTTCGGTGTCCAGCTCATCCGGATCTTCGATTCTTTTAGCCCAACCATCTTCAAATACTTCCAGTGGAGGAAAGATATTCCAAATCAATGCGCCACTGGGGATATCCGACCCCCATTGGTCGCCCAACAATTCCAAAATATATTGACTTCCATTTTTAATATAGCGCATACGGAAATCATCCTGCCCATAAATAGACCCGGTGGTTGCAGATTCAACCCAATACCTCACATCCACGCCATCATTATCTGTAAGGGATACTTCAATTTCAGCCGGACTGGAAGGAGACTCATAATGCCTATCCCCCACCTGAATGTGCATAACATAATCGCTGCTGTCACTTCCCTGGTATTCCAACGTGAACCGTAGTTCAGGAGTCTCATCGCAATAGCCCCAAGCCTCGCAATTTAATACCTGGACGCTCATGCTGACCGGTTGGCTTGCATTAGTGACAGACTTGTTCGCGATTGTTGCCAGGTCGTTCGGTTGGTTTTCATCGAAAATCAAACCATTCCCGGATGTAAAAATACTTGGTAAGCAGAAGAGACATACCAACCAGGATGCCATGGAAGAACGCTGCCATTTTTTCATGAAAGCCAAGATGATGAATCTACATTAATTCGCTAATTTTATCCCGGTTGTACATTGCTTTTCCGACCCAGTACTCTTGAGTACCTGAGTCCTTTTTATATTGATTTGGTCCATGCCAGCCTCATTATTAAAAAAAGCAGACCTATTTTTAGTCTGCCTGCAAAAATCCTCATCGGTTATTCGGGGTTAGATAAAAACAACAATAATTCCGTAGTCCACGGTATCCTTTATAAACAGGATTGACTCGGGCACCCCAATCCTTTTCATTATACCCAATATAAATACCAATCCCTTTCTTTATGGAAAGTTCAAGGTTATTTTCAGCCTTCTTCTGAAGAACAAGCTTATCAAGGCACTGTACTTCCAGAATAAGGCCAAAATCTGAGCTTATATCGAGAGGTTTCATTTATCAATTAATACCAAATGACAGTTTTGCATATAAGGTGGTTCACTAATTATAAAAATATCTTGGTAATTTGTCCGGTTGGCATTTCAGTCATCGGTACCGCTCTATCCGGCTGGCATATAATAAAAAGTAATCAACACGTGAGGAGAGTATATGGCAAAACATCTTATGCTGGTAGCCGGAAATATTGGTTCCGGTAAAACATCGCTCACAGATCGCATCGGCCAGCGATTAGGCTGGCATACGGCTTACGAATCAGTTGTAGATAATCCATATCTACCGGCTTTTTATCAGGATATGAAAGCCTGGTCGTTTCATCTTCAAGTCTATTTTCTGGGGCATCGCGCCCAGCAGCATATGCAAATGGCCGCGGATGCACGCTCAGCCATCATCGACCGCAGCATTTATGAAGACGCTTATATTTTCTGCAGAGCCCTGCATCACATGGGCAACCTGAGCGAATTGGATTTTCAAACGTACATGAATGTCTTTGACCTGTTGATACCTACCCTGCCTAAACCTTCCATGTTGATATACCTGCACTGCCCCGTGGATGTACTAATGAAACGTATTCATAAACGTGGGCGCGATATCGAATCCGGCATTAGCGCGGATTATCTTTCTCTCCTGGAATCATTTTACGATGATTGGATACAAAGCTTTGACTTGTGCCCCGTCCTGACAATCCGTACAGATGATCTGGATTTTGTGCATAAATCCGAACATCTGGATATCGTTATTCAACGCATCAACAACAAGCTTTCCGGAAAAGAAGAAGTCGTCTTTTAATAATGAAAAATAATTATTAAGAAGGAAAAATGAAGCCAGAAAGAAGGCTGAAACGATTTAATAAATTAGCCGCATCGCCAAAATACAAATCGCAGGAAGTTCTGGGAATCATGAACCTGCGGCCGGGTATGATCGTTGCGGATGTGGGTTCAGGGGGAGGGTTTTATACTCAGGCCTTCGCAAAAGCCGTCGCACCGGATGGATGGGTTGTGGCTGTTGATACCGATCCGCGAAATTTGGAGTATATAAAAGGCAGCGTAAAGGCATTGGGGATCGACAATGTAAAAACATTTGTTACACCAAGCGATCACCTGGAATTACCTGCACAACAATACGATTGGATCTTTATGCGTGACATGTACCATCATATCGCGGATCCATCGACCTATTTCCAGTTTATTGCCAGATTCCTAAAACCACGTGGATTGGTTGTATTAATAGACTATACAAAGCCCAGAGGTTTCGCAATGAGCTTTTCCAGCTTGCACCAGCATTACAGCGATCCGGCTAAGATCCGCTATGTAATGCAGCAAGAGGGGTTGGACTTATTCCGGTCCTTCAAATTCCTTCCCAAGCAATCCTTTCAAATTTTCGGTTTGAAACATTCATGAGTAACCGCACTCCTGCTTACACGGAAGCTGCTCGCAGCGGCGAGCTTGCTCGAAGAGCCAGGTGGGCTAACAGCCAACTGCAGGATTGTACGCTTTGTCCCTGGCAATGCCATGTCAACCGTTCAGCAGGTAAAGTCGGCCAATGCCGCAGCGGTGCACAGGCGCGTGTGTATGCCTTTATGGCTCATCACGGAGAGGAAAATCCACTGCGCGGCAGCAAAGGATCTGGAACAATCTTTTTCGCGGGCTGTAATATGCACTGCCAATTTTGTCAAAACGCGGATATCAGTCAGGAAAACCGCGGCATACTGGTGGACGATCAGCAGCTGGCGCAAATGATGTTGGACTTGCAAGCGCAGGGTTGCCATAACATCAACCTGGTCTCGCCCACGCATGTTCTTCCACAAATTCTTAGCGCCCTGGTGCCGGCTGCCAGGGAAGGGCTAATGCTCCCGCTGGTTTATAACACCGGTGGGTATGATTCACTGGAATCACTGCAAATACTGGATGGAATTGTGGATATTTATCTGCCCGATATAAAATATACCGATGCCGCCATCGCGCAGAAATACTCCGGCATTCCGGATTACCCCCGGTTAAACCAAAGCGCAGTCAAGGAAATGCATCGCCAGGTGGGTGATTTGCAGTTGGACGAAAAAGGATTGGCCGTACGCGGCTTGTTGGTACGGCACTTACAGCTGCCGGATGACCTGGCTGGAACGCGGGAGCTTATGCAATTTCTTGCCGCGGAAATTTCAACCAATACTTACGTCAATATTATGGACCAGTATAAACCGGATTATCACGCCCGCGATTTTCCGGAGCTCTTCCGCCTGGTCACGCGCGCGGAGGTCCGCCGGGCAAAAGATTGGGCAAGAGAAGCCGGCTTGACACGTCTGGAATGAAATTCACCTTCGGAAAAAAGCAAATCCCCCAAAGCAAAAAATATTCCGCTCACAGTAAAATCATTCATTGAAAGCCACATAAAAAAAATCCGCCGGAATTCCGGCGGATTAAAACTAATTTATTTCGATTTAGAGATTAATCGCAAACGTCCGAACAACTCTCGTCATCGTCCAACTTCTTGCAACCGCATGAGCAGCAGGTATACCCGGATTTACAGCAAGAGTCGCTGTATGAACAATAATGCTGGTTGTAATTACAACGGCTCATCTCCGGGATGGAGAATTTCACATTGGAAACCGAACAGGCGTTGCTGCCCGATCCATAGTAGAAATTCATGGTGGCATAGCCGGATTTATAAACCGCCCAACCTTCGCAGTTCATAATGGTATCGTATTTATCATCAATCTTGCAGCTCATTGTCGACCAATGGTCGCCCTTAGCGTCATCCAGGAACACTTCCAACGTGTTGACATCCCAACCCATGCTATTACGGATTTCCAGGGTCAATACGCCTTTAAGCAATTGGAAATCCCAGACTTCCAGATTGCCGCTGCCGGGGCAGTTTCCTGACTGTACGACAACATCGCCGCTTTCAAGGCTGCCCAAATCCAGACAGCACAAATCCATGCACACATAAACAGAATCCACAGTGGTGGTGTTGAAGGTGCCGTCCTCAGAAATCAGGCAGGAAATTTGGTCCTTATCGTAAATACAACCGTTGTTATCCCGCTTCAAATCCACAGAAGAGAAAGTAGCGCCGTCAGATGTTTTAACAATCACTTCAGGTTGGCCTTCGCCGGATGAAAGGTTTCCAAAAGCACCGGTGGGTTCAATGGTCAGCCAACAGGTTCCATTTTCGTCATAACATTTAATATTGGAATCGACGTTTAAACCGGTTACCCAATTACAAGAAAGAGGTACATTACTTTCATTTGGGCACAGGCAAACGGATAAAGCGCAGGCTTCGTCCCAACACTGATCCACGCCGCCCGCAGCTTTGCACTGCGTTTTGAAAGCCAGGTAGCCGGCGTCGTCACCGGTCTGATTGTTATAGTAGAGATCTGAACAAGCGGATACGAACTCGGTTTGAGTATCTTCCGTGGATGTGTTTAAGAAAGTGCAGCGGCTTTCATCCTCCAGCCAGGAACCCCCTTCATACTTGCACCATTCCAATTCTTGAGACTGCCATTTTTCGGCACTGCAATCGCAATAAGCTTCATCGCCGTAGTCCATCCATGTGCCGCCGCAAGTTCCACATTGATCTTCTTCCATCCAAGAGCATGTACTCCAATCACAGCCTTCCCCCTGCGCTGCAGCGCCGGTGGATTCCGGTGATATGACTGCTTCGCTATCGGCCGGGGCTTCTGCCGCTAGCACGGGTTCTGAAGCATTCCCTTCGAGGTTTGCGCTGGCGGTGTTATCTATCACCGCGGTAGTCTTTTTCGTTGACCCTTTCTCGTCAACAGCGGGAAGGTTGATCAAAACAATTACCAGGGTTGCAGTTAGTGCGAGACCTGCCAAACTTAGTAAAGCCCAAACCCAGGGTTGATTTTTTCGTTCTCGCTGCTCAACCACCGGTTCTTTACCTTTTGATTCCGGGTTAGTCAAATCCCGACCGCATTTTTTGCATACTGTTGCAGTCTTTTGATTTTGGGTTCCGCAATTCCAACACTTCATATGTTTCTCCTTATTGCCTTAACCAATACTTTGATTACGCGATACTATATTTAACGGAAATTTCTTGTATATCAATTGCGTAGAACAGGAAAATTTGTCATCGCCGGCTCATCAGACAGAATATGAAATTCGTGCTGTTGATAGAAAAAATATCGCATGGTGTTTATAAATTATAAGCAAAATAGACTTACAAGTCTAAAACAAAGTGTTAATATATCTTAACAAGAATGGTGATGTTTTTCAATCAAAACATGTGCAGCCCTTTATTGATCACAATGTACAATCACATAGCGAAGGTAGCCGAAGATTTCGAATAACAGTTACTATTAATAAGATAAAGAAACATTTCGACACCGGTAAAGAAACCTTTTTTTTTGAATGAACGTATATAGGTCAGATAATAAAAACAAAAGGACTGGAGCAGCTCCCGTGACCAATATAGAGGCAGAATGCCTCACATTAGCGTTGCAAGGTAATCAAGATGCGTTTACGCAGATTGTGGAAACTTATCAAAACCCGGTATATAACCTATGTTATCGGATGTTAGGGAACCCGCAAGCCGCAGAAGATGCTGCGCAGGAGACTTTCTGGCGGGCATATTCCAACCTTAAACGCTATGATCCGGAGCGGCCCTTCGCGACTTGGCTGCTTTCCATCGCGGCACACCATTGTATTGATCAACAACGGCGCAAACGTTTGATGACCGTGGATCTGGACGAGATTATTGAATTCAGTGCTGAAGATCCCGCCCCAAATCCCGAAAAAGTAATAGTTGAAAGTGAGTTTAGTGAGGAAATCCAAAGACAGTTGAATGGTTTAAATGAAAACGACCGTGCGGTCCTGATTTTGAGGTATTTTTATGAACTCTCGGAGGAAGAAATCTGTCAAACTTTACAAATATCAAAAAGCGCAGTAAAAAGTCGTTTACATCGTGCGCGTCAGCATATGACAGATCAATGGACTACCTCGCAAGAGAGCCAGGCAACAGAAAGAAGGCAACATGAATCACAAACAATTTGAAAGTTGGATCCTGGACGAACCTAGATTAAGCGACAGCCAAAAAGCAGATTTGCTGAGCCACCTGGCTGCCTGCCCCAAATGCAGTCAGTTGGATACCGGCTGGCAGGCCAGCCGGAAGCTGATGAAGCAAGCTGCTGCGAAAACTCCTGAACCGGGTTTTAGCGTGCGCTGGCAGGCATTTGCAGAAAAGAAATGTCAAATGAAAGTTGTGCGCCGACAGCGTATCTCCATCTTCATGGCGTTGGTGGTTGTATTCTTCCTCTCATTGACATACATGGTTGCAAGCGGTTCTTTTCTGCACATGCTGGCTGACATTTTTACAAGCGCCACAACCCTCCTGTTCAATATGACAAAAGGACTTTCCTCTTTTGGATATTGGATTGGTCACATGCCGGTTGTAGTGCCTTTGGCGGTTGGTTTCATTTTCTTCGGGTTAATCAACGCGTTCATTTTAGTTGGATTGTTCACGCTGTGGAACATTAGACAAAGGAAACTTCAAACAGATGAAATCAAGACTGATTAGCATTTTCTCCGTGATTTTATTGGCGGGGCTTCTTTCAGCCTGCGGTAGCGTTCCATTTTCTCAAATGGAACTGAGTAACGGTTCCACTACCACCTACCCCAGCCAGTTTCTCACGGGAGATGTCTATGTCTTAAAAGACCATGAAAAGATCGAAGGCAACATTGCCGGTATTGGCACTACGCTCATCATTGAAGATGGGGCTGTGGTCACCGGTGACATCAGCTTAATTGGCGGCAACCTTGAGATCGATGGGCAAGTATTAGGCGATGTAAATATGTTTGCCGGTACCACCACGATTGGCGATACTGCCGTGATCAGTGGCTCCATTAACCAGGTCCTGAATCAAACCACGACCAGCCCCAATGCTTCCATCAGCGGTGAAATAAACACGTTCATCTTCCCATTTTCCGGTGGCGGACAAATAGGAAAGAATATTCTCAATATTCTGGAATGGATGAAGCCCGGTTTTTGGGTATTACTGCAATTGGTTCGCATTTCACTGTTGTTATTGGCCACCTTACTGGCAACAGCGCTGTTCACCAACCCAATTTTTACCGTTATGGCAGCCATCCGGAAGAACCCGGCAGTATCCTGGGCTGTGGGTGTAGTGATTAGCTTTGCGATGCCTATCATCTCGCTTGTATTAATCGCGACCATCTGTCTTAGTCCCATCGGTTTAATTCTGCTGCTTGCGTACCTGATCAGCATCCTCTGGAGCTGGACAGTGCTCAGCAATATTCTTGGAGAACAGGTAACCCGCTGGCTTGACTTGAGTTGGAATAAGGAAGGAACTGCCGTGTTGGGCGCTGTACTGACTGGAGTTTTGATCTCCTTAATCTCCCTGATTCCATTTGGTGGAATCCTATTGAATGGCGCGATTTGCGCCATCGGGTTAGGCGGTATTATTCTCAGCCGCTTCGGTACACACGAATCCTGACATAATTAGATAAATAAAATTACTTAGAAAAGCAGGCTGAGGGCCTGCTTTTTTATTTCCTCGTTGGGGGTAACTTGTAGGTATAATCAACCTATCCTGTAAGAAAAATTAAACCAGCGAGGTCGTATGAAACAGGTTCTACAAAACCTTAAAAGCGGAAAAACAGAGGTAGTGGAAGTACCCATTCCGCAAATTAAGAAGGGAAATGTGCTGGTACAAACCGCCGCATCCCTCGTTTCTGCCGGTACGGAACGCAACCTGGTTTCTTTCGCGGAAAAAAGTCTGGTTGGGAAAGCTCAATCCCGTCCGGATTTGGTCAAACAGGTCATTGACAAAGCCCGGCGCGAAGGGTTGTTGACCACTTTTGAATCTGCTATGAACCGTCTCGACCAACCCCTATCGCTGGGGTATTCCTCTTGCGGAACAGTAGTGGAAGCCGCCGCAGACGTCCTGGATTTCAAACCCGGCGACCGGGTAGTATGTGCCGGCGGCGGACATGCCGTGCACGCCGAATTTGGGCTGATTCCCCAAAATCTGATCGCGCATCTGCCCGATGGAGTCGATTTCGAATCCGGTGCGTTCGCTACCATGGGCTCAATCGCCCTGAACGGCATCCGCCTGGCTAATCCGCAATTGGGCGATAAAGTCGCCATTATCGGGTTGGGATTGCTGGGATTAATCACTGCCCAACTGGTCAAAGCGAACGGCTGCAATGTTTACGGCATGGACATCTCGCCTGCGCGCGTGGATTTTGCCCGCAAATTGGGCATCCAGGCCGATACCAACGAGACTTTGCTGGAAAATTATCTGCCTTTCACACGTGGAAAAGGCTTTGACATTATCCTGATTTGCGCCGATACACCCTCCGACGAAACTGTCAACTTCGCCGCGCAAATTGCGCGCGACAGGGCCCACGTGATTTCGCTGGGCGTGGTTGGCCTGCACATTGAGCGCAAAGGCTATTATGAAAAAGAGCTGTTCTTCCAGGTGGCGCGTTCCTCCGGCCCGGGCCGTTACGACGCGGCTTACGAAGAACAGGGGCACGATTACCCCATCGGCTATGTACGTTGGACGGAAGGGCGCAACCTGCAAGCCTTCGTGGATTTGCTGGCAAGCGGCAAAATTGACATGCAGGCGCTCATCACCCATCGCTTCCCAATCGATAATGCTCCCCGCGCTTACGAATTAATCACGGGAAAATTGCAAGAGCCTTACCTGGGTGTCCTATTGACCTACCCGCAGCAAGCCGGGCAGCGCGAACAAAAGGTCGTTTTCGCCGCCGAAAAATCCGCCTCCGCCCCCGGCCATCCGCTGGCTTTGGGCGTGATCGGCGCGGGCAACTATGCCAACGCTGTCTTCTTACCGGCAGTCAAAAAGACCGGCAATATCCGCCTGGCTGGCGTTGCCACTTCCAGCGGCTTGAGCGCGCAGCATACCGCGCGCAAGTTTGGCTTTTCCTTCGCCAGTTCTTCCAACCAGGATATTCTGGCAGACGCGTCCATCAACGTTGTAGCCGTCCTGACACGCCACCAGACGCACGCCAGGTTCACCATGGAAGCGCTAAACAACGGAAAACACGTCTATTGTGAGAAACCCCTGGCTATTAATAAAACAGAATTGGACGAGATTGCTTCTTATCTAAACAAACCGGAACACCCTTACCTGTCAGTCGGGTTCAACCGGCGTTTTGCTCCCATGGCCCAATCCCTGAAAGGTTATTTCAAGGACAGCGTGGAACCCTTCTTCGTGAATTACCGCGTCAACGCGGGCTTTATCCCGGCCGATCATTGGCTGCACGATCCGGCCCAGGGCGGCGGCCGGCTGGTGGGCGAAGCCTGCCATTTCATCGACTTTGTGTGTTTCCTGACAAACAGCAAACCCGACCAAGTCCGCACAGTAAGCCTGCCGGATGCGGGCAAGTACAGCCGCGATAACTTCCAGATCACCATACAGTTCGAGGATGGTTCGGTCGGGGTGGTATCCTACCTCTCCAATGGCAATAAACGTTTCCCGAAAGAATATGTGGAAGTTTTCAACGGCGGCAAAATTGGCATATTGAATGATTTCCGCACGTTGGAATTATGGGATGAACACAGAACCATTTCCAGAAAATCACTGCTGCGCCAGGATAAAGGGCATCAGGCTTCATGGAAAGCCTTCATTGACGCAATACAGGCCAACGCAGCCGAACCCATCCCGTATGAACAACTGCTGCTCAGCAGCTACACCACGCTGGCTTGTAACCAGTCGCTGGTCAGCGGAAAAGTAGTTAAATTAGCGGAGTTCCTCGCCGCGGATTGAAATGCAGATGTCCGGCTTGAACCGTTTTTCTCTCAAGTTCAAAACACTCTTTCAATTAGGCTTTAAGCAAAGCAGCCAGTTCCTGATCTACCAATTGGGGCTGCGCTCCGGGTATTTCACCAAGCGCACACCCGCCCTGGCAGTCAGTGAGCCATTGGAAGACACACTACTTAAACCGAACTGGTTTCTGAACCTGCCGGAAAAAATAGCGCTGCGTCAAATCAATGCTGCGCAAATTCAAACAGTGTACGCCGAAGCGGACGAAATTGCGCAAGGTAAAATCCGCTTTTTCGGCGGGAACCTGAAAACGCTCAACCTGGCACCGGTCGTGGATCCACCGCATTGGAGCGTTTACGAACGGGGAGCAGCCCGCGTGGAAGACGAGGATATCAAGAACGTTTGGGAACCTGCGCGCTTCAATTGGGCGGTGACTTTGGCCAAAGCGTATTACCTGAGCGGTGAAGAATGTTACGCGGCCGCCTTTTGGCATTATTTCGAAAACTTCATTGAAGCCAACCCCGTCAATTGCGGACCCAACTGGACCTCGGCCCAGGAAGTCAGCCTGCGCATGCAAGCCCTGATCATTAGCGCGCACTTGCTGGCAAACGCCGCGGAATCCACCGATGAGCGCTTAAGAACGCTGTGCGCTAACGTGGCCGACCACGCACGGCGTATCCCCCCCACCATCAGCTATGCCAAAGCACAGAACAACAACCACTTGCTTTCCGAAGCCGTGGGCTTATACGCTGCTTCACAGTTCCTGCCCCGGCACCCGGCTTCCGCCGAATGGCGCAAAAAAGGACTGCGCTGGTTCAATCAGGGCATTGAAGCGCAGATAGACATCGACGGTACCTATGCGCAGCACTCTACCAACTATCACCGCCTGATGCTGGTGCTGGCCTTATGGATGCAGCTCTTCCTGGAAAAAGAGAATAAGATTCTGGACGATGCCGTTCTCAATAAACTGGCCGCCGCCACTGCCTGGTTAGGGCTGCGGCTAGACCCCGGCTCCGGACAGGTGCCCAACCTGGGGCATAACGACGGTTCCAATATTCTGCCGCTCAGCAGCGCAGCGTTCAACGATTACCGCCCGGTCGTGCAGGCTGCTTCGCGCGCCTTTCGCGCCTGCCCGGCCCTGCCGCCCGGTCCCTGGGATGACCTGTGCCTGTGGCTGGACATTCCCATTCAAAGCGGCAATAACCCGCCTCCCTCCAGCGGTAATCGCCTCGATCAGCTAATTCTCGGCGATGCCCGGGATTGGGCTGCGCTGCGTGCCGCACAATTCCATTCCCGTCCGGCGCATGCCGACCAGCTACACGTGGATATCTGGCATAAAGGCATTAATATCGCGCTGGACCCCGGTACGTTCCGCTATAACGCGCCCCCGCCCTGGGAGAACGGCTTGATTGGTACGGCAGTGCACAATACTCTGACCATTAATAACCGGGACCAAATGACGCGTGCAAGCAAGTTCCTATGGCTGGATTGGGCCCAGGCGCAAGTGGAAATGTGCTCACCCCAGGAAATCCGCGCCAGCCATAACGGCTACCGGCATCTGGGTGTTCTGCACTACCGCAGCCTGCGCCAGGGTGATTCCGGCGGTTGGGTCATCGAAGACGAAGTCCTGCCGCTGCGCGAAATCACGGAAGACTATACAGCAGTGGTCAATTGGCTGCTGCCGGATTGGCTCTTCGTACTTGCGCAGGATAATGTCTCTTTAAAAAGCCCCGACGGGAAAATCACCTTATCGTTTTCGACCGCCGGCCTGCCCGCGGCGGTTTCGTTGGATATCTTTAAAGCCGGGCAATCCCTGACTAACGGTGAAAGCGCCGACCATCTAGGCTGGTACTCGCCCACTTATGGTGAAAAGATCCCGGCGCTGTCCATCCAATACAAAATCATTCAAAAACCGCCCATTCAAATTCATTCTGTCTTCCGGTGGGCGGATGAACCCGGTTAAAATCAATCCATGCATATATTATTGATTCATCAAGCTTTTGCAGCTATTGACGAGCCCGGCGGCACGCGCCACCATGAATTCGCTCGACTCTTCGCGGTCGATGGTCATCGTGTCAGCATCATTGCCAGTCCGGTCAGTTACCTGACCGGCAAACAAGCCAAGAAGTCCAAGGTCACGTTGGACGCGGGCGGGTTGATCGCCATCTACCGCACCTACACCTACCCGGCTTTGCACAAGAGTTTTTTCCACCGCATTTTTAGTTTCCTGTCTTTCATGTTCTCATCTTTTTTTAAGAGCTTGTCCATCCATGACGTAGACGCGGTGTGGGGCACCACCCCGCCCATCTTCCAGAGTTTCACCGCCTGGCTGGTGGCGCGTTTAAAAGGCGTGCCATTCATTCTGGAAATTCGCGATCTGTGGCCGGCGTTTGCCATCGCGGTAGGCGTGCTCAACAACAAAACCCTCATCGCTTTATCGCAATGGCTGGAGAAATTTCTATACCGGCATGCCGACCTGATCGTGGTCAACTCACCCGGGTTTATCGAACACATCCAGGCGCGCGGCGGGAAGAACATCTGCCTGATACCCAACGGCGCCGACCCGCTGTTCTTCAGCGAAGTGCCCGGCGACCCGCGCAAAGACCATCCCGAATGGAAAGGTAAATTCGTGGTGTTGTATACCGGCGCGCACGGCATGTCTAACGATTTGGAAGTGGTTCTGCAAGCGGCCGGCCTGCTGCAGGAACATGACGATATCCGCTTTGTGCTATTGGGGGACGGCAAAGAAAAATCGCACCTGATAGAGATGGCAAAGTCGATGGGCCTGACCAATCTGGAATTCGCCAACCCGTTGCCCAAAACGGAAATGCCCGCGGCCATCGCCGCAGCCGACGCCTGCCTGGCCATCCTGAAACCTATAGAGATGTACAAAACTACCTATCCCAACAAAGTCTTCGACTATATGGCGGCCGGTAAACCTATCATCCTGGCTATCGATGGGGTCATCCGCGAAGTCGTAAAAAAATCCGACTGTGGTATATTCTGCCAACCGGGTGATCCGCAGAAGATGAGTGAGGCTATACTTAAGCTGTATCAGAATCCTGAATCCGCCCGGCAAAAAGGGTTGAATGGGCAGCATTATCTGGCCGAGCATTTCGATCGCGCCAGAATTGCAGCGGATTTTATGGATAGAATACAGGAAACGGTTGGTGGTTATGGCAGAAAAAATACTAATAGTTGAAGACGAGTTAACGCTGCAGGAAACACTGGCGTATAACTTGAAAAAGCAGGGATACCTGGTGGAATGTGCCGGTGACGGTCCCTCGGCCATTGTGAAGGCTAAACAATATCAACCCGACCTAATCATACTGGATATCATGCTGCCCGGCATGGATGGTTTTGAAGTCTGCCGAATCCTGCGAAAAGACATGCTGGTGCCTATTCTGATGTTGACAGCGCGCGATGATGAAATTGACCGCGTGGTCGGCTTGGAGGTCGGCGCGGATGATTACCTCACCAAGCCCTTCAGCATGCGCGAACTGATCGCGCGCATCAAGGCGCTGCTGCGCCGGGCAAAAATCATGCAGGAAATCCACCCCGCGGATGCGCAGGACCGCAAGATATACAAATTTGACAACCTGGTCATTGATGAAAACCGTCGTGAAGTTATGCTGAACGGTAAACCCTTGAATTTAAAACCCAAAGAATATGAACTGCTTTTGTTCCTCGGTCAGCACCAGGGCCAGGTGCTTTCGCGCGAGACTATTTTGGAAAAGGTTTGGGGCTGGGATTATTTTGGCGACAGCCGTACCGTGGATGTGCACATCCGCTGGCTGCGGGAAAAAATCGAGGAAGACCCGGCTAAACCCATACGGATCATCACCAGCCGCAGCGCCGGTTACCGATTTGAGGGCTAGGCAGCATGCGTAATTCCCTTTTCTGGCGAATTCTAGCCGTGGGGTTGCTGCCGCTTCTTATTCTCTATTTCTATTTCAACGCCTCAGGCTCAGTCAGTTTCATTCACGAACATACTCCCTTTATCTTGCTGGTTGTTGCCATCCTGGTTGGTGCCTCCTATCTTATTAGCCGCACCTACTCACAACCCATCAATCACCTCTCCCAACACCTGGATGACCCGCAGGATTTAACCAACTTCTTCTTCCGCACCAAATTACTACCGGCTGAAATTCAACGCCTTTATAAGCGTGTGCTTGATGATCTGGATCTGAGACACCGTGAACAGGAGAACACCCAATCGGAAAAAGCCATTTTCTCCTCCATTTTGAGCAGCATGACGGACGGTATTCTGGTTGTGGATGAAAATAACGATGTTACGCTCATCAACCAGGCTGCCGGTTCGATTTTTAACGTGACCAAAGAAAGCGCGCTCGACCATTCATTGGTGGAGGTAATCCGCCACTTCAAAATGAATGAATTGTTGGAAAAAACGCGCGAAAGCGGCACGCCGCAAATCGACAGTTTTGAAACAACCCCGGAGAAATATTACATCCGCTGCATCGCCACCCCGTTGAAGGAACAAATGCCCGGCAGCATCCTGTTTCTGATGCAGGACCTGACCCGCATCCGTCAACTGGAAATCATCCGGCGTGACTTTGTCAGCAACGTCTCTCACGAACTGCGGACGCCTTTGACCTCCCTGAAATTGATCACGGAGACGCTCCAGGACGGCATGCTCGATGATCCGCAGCAGGCGGCAAAATTCCTGGACCGCATGAGCGGCGAAATCGACAATTTAAGCCAAATGGTCGAGGAGCTGCTTGAACTTTCCCGCATTGAATCCGGCCGTGTTCCATTGGAAAAGCGCTGGGTAAAACCCCAGGAGCTCCTGGGCGCAGCCTGTGAACGGATGACACTGCAAGCGGAACGAGCCGGTTTAACTTGCAGCACAAACTGTCCTCCCGACTTACCCTCCATCTTCGTGGATAAATCCCGTCTGGAAAGCGTGCTGGTGAACTTGCTGCACAACGCCATCAAATTCACTCGTCCCGGCGGCAGTATCGAACTCTCGGCCTATCAGAATTTAAACACAATCGTGTTTTCGGTGAAAGACACCGGCATCGGTATCCTGCCAAAAGACCTGGCGCGGGTATTTGAACGTTTCTATAAATCCGACCGGTCCCGTTCTGAACGCGGCACCGGCCTGGGCCTTTCCATTGCCCGCCACCTGGTTGAAGCGCACGGCGGCAAGATCTGGGCCGAAAGTCAGGTTAACCAGGGCAGCACGTTTTCTTTTTCCATTCCGATTAAGTAAATCAGGGTAAATTCATATCGATTTAAACATCCTTTAACCTTCTCTTAACATGTCTTCCCCTTGACGTTAATTTTCGCTTGATAACATTCAACATGAATCTTAACTAAATAGGAGAAAAAGATGAAAAAGAAGGTTTTAGTTTTAACCGCTGTTATGCTCGTAAGCGCCCTCGTTTTTGCCGCTTGCCAACAGGCAGCACCCACCGAAGAAGCAGCCATGGCAGAAGAAGCTGCTCCCGCTGAAGAAGTTGCCCCCACCGCAGAAGTTGTAGAAGCTCCCGCTCTTTCCGGTCAGCTCCAGATCGCCGGTTCCACCACCGTACAACCCCTGGCCGAAGAGTTGGCTGCTGAATTCATGGATGCCAATCCCGATGTTTCCATCGACATCCAGGGCGGCGGTTCCAGTGTTGGTGTGACCTCCGCCGGCGACGGCACCGTCGATTTGGGCGCCGCTTCCCGCGAGGTCAAGGATACCGAATTCGAAACGTATCCAGACTTGCAGGTTATCACCATCGCCTACGACGGTATCGCCGTAGTCGTGAACCCCGACGTAGCCCTCGACGGTCTGACCAAGGACCAGGTCCAGGCCATCTTCGCCGGCGAAGTGACCAACTTCTCAGAAGTTGGCGGCCCCGATGCCCCCATCACCGTTGTGTCCCGTGAAGAAGGTTCCGGCACGCGCGCGGCTTTCGAAGAATTGGTTATGGAATACAAAGACGATGCCGGTGAAAAGCAAATCAAACCCATCGTTGAAAGCGCCTTGCTGCAGCAGTCCAATGGCCAGGTTCGCACCGTAGTCGCCACCACCCCCAACACCATCGCTTACCTGTCCTTCGGTTTCCTGGATGACTCCGTCAAGGGCGTCGCCATCGAAGGTGTTGAACCGACCGTTGACAATGTAAAGAATGGCACCTACTCCATCTTCCGCCCGTTGAACCTGCTCTCCAACGGCCAACCCTCCGAATTAGCCCAGGCTTTCCTGGATTACATTCTGGGTGACGGCCAGACCATCGTTGCCGAAGATTACATCACCGTCAGCGACTAATCTCATTTAGTTTTCGCATCATGAGGGGCACTCCCATCGGGGAGTGCCCCTTCCTTCAGTGAAGCAGGGATTTCGATTATGAAAATATCACAAAACACAAAAACCTCGGCTGTCCGGTTTTTATCCGTATTATTTGCGCTTTCGGCAGCCGCAGCACTAACCATCAGCCTCGGAACGTATTTCAACTTTTTTACATTAAAGTCAACAAGTTCCCCATTAGTCATTTTGATTATCGGAATTATTACGGCCATCATATCCGGCCTGATTGCTTTCGGCCTTTGGAAACTTAAAAATTGGGCAAAAACAACCATCAGCATACTCTCTGTACTGGTTATTGCGATTTTTGTCATCAGTGAAATTTTTAGTTTTTCAACCATCGTATTTGCCGGTGAATCGGTTGTTCCTCTGGGAACCATCTTTGCGACAATAGGGTTAACTCTTTTGGATTTGCTCATTAAAAGCGCAATTCCCCTGGCTTTAATCTACCTGCTAAAAATACTGGACGAAGTATTTCTGGAAGGGGAAACGCAGCGCTTCTTCATGGACCAATTTATCCAAAGGGCTTTGACGGTCATCGCCACCACCTCAATTTTGGTTGTGGTGCTGATTTTCGTCTTTACTTTCATGGAATCCACCGACGCCATCAAAAATATCGGACTGGGGGAATTGCTGACCGGAACCATCTGGCGCCCGGGCGCTGTCATCGGCGACCAAACCGGCCAATTCGGCCTGGTACCCATGGTGATTGGTTCGCTCTACAGCACATTGGGGGCTGTTCTCCTGGGTGTGCCCTTATCCATCTTCACTGCCATCTTGTTGGGAGAAATCGCTCCGCACGCTATTCGCGAAATTTTCCGTTCCGCCATTGAGTTATTGGCGGGAATTCCTTCGGTAATATTCGGCCTGTTTGGAATGGTTGTCTTAGCTCCCCTGATCCGCAACATCGAAATCAACGGCAACAGCGGCTTTGGCATCCTGAACGCCTCCATCATCCTGGCTATTATGATTCTGCCCACCATCACCAACGTAGCCGAGGACGCCATCCGGGCAGTTCCCAATTCTTATCGAGAAGCCTCGCTGGCCATGGGCGCCACGCATTGGCAGACCATAATCACGGTAGTGCTGCCGGCAGCCCGTTCGGGCATTATCGCCGCGGTCATTCTGGGTATCGGACGCGCTTTAGGTGAAACCATGGCGCTCATCATGGTCATCGGCAACTCCATCGCCATCCCCACCCCGCTCAACGACAATCCGTTCTCCGTTCTGCTGGCTACTGCACGCACGCTCACCGGTAATATCGCCGTGGAAATTAATTACGCCGCCGGCTTCCACCGCAGCGCGCTGTTCTTCACCGGGATCCTGTTGTTCCTGCTGCTGCTGTTGATCAACCGCCTGGCGCACTTCATCATGCGTGAACGACAGCCTTCATAGAGGAAGAGAAAATTATGATCAAAGATATTTCGCTTGCAAAGAAGCAAACCCGGGTGATTGATCCGGCCAAGAACCTACACCAACGGCAATTCAAACAAAGGATCGCTTTTGCGCTTATCTGGTTGGCCGGTATCATCGCCATCACTGCGCTGTTGTTCATCGTCGGCTATGTAGTCAGCAATGGATTCAAGGTCATCAACCTGGAATTCCTGACCACGCGCCCGGCAGGCGGAGTCTCCGGCAAGGGCGGCATTTCCACCACCATCGTAACCACAATATACCTGGTCCTTCTGACCATCACCATCGCCGCTCCCCTGGGTATTGGTACAGCCGTCTTTATGGTGGAATACACCACGGAATATGCCGGGAAAAAGAATCTGGTTGGTTACCTGATCAACCTGATTCGCACCAGCGTGGAAATCCTGGCCGGTGTTCCATCCATCATTTTCGGCCTTTTTGGTTTTGCCGTGTTTGTATCTTATATGAAATTGAAATTTTCGCTGCTCTCCGCCGGGCTGAGCGGCGCCTGCCTGGTCCTGCCGCTGATCATCCGCACCACCGAAGAAGCCCTGCTGACTGTGCCGAAATCGTACCGTGAAGGCAGCTTAGCTCTGGGCACGACCAAATGGCAGATGATATTTGGCGTGGTGCTGCCTTCGGCCCTGCCTGGCATCATCACCGGCATCGTATTGAGCGTAGGTCGGGTCATTGCGGAAACAGCCGTATTCTGGGTCACACTGGGCGGCAGTTACCGTTTGCCCAAAAATCTGCTATCATCAGGCCGTACCATGGCGCTGCATGTTTACATGCTGGCCAGCGAAACCACAGCTTTTGACAAAGCGCTGGGAACTTCGGCTATACTAATCGTTATCATAATATTATTGAATTTGGCCATCAATATATCATCGAAACAATTTTCGAAAAAATTCTCTGGTAAATAGGGTAGTCCAAAATGATTGATAATAACCATGTAATTCCTCAAACAAAAATCCGAGTCGAGAATTTCAATTTATTCTATGGAAAATTCCAGGCTCTTGATAAAATCACCATCGACATCCCCAGCAATCAAATTACGGCTATCATCGGCCCGTCCGGCTGCGGGAAGAGTACCTTCATTCGCTCTTTCAACCGCATGAACGAGTTGATCCCCTCGGTTCACACCGAAGGGAAAATCATCCTGGACGGTAAGGATATTTTCGAAATCGATCCGGTCGAATTGCGCAAACAGGTTGGCATGGTCTTCCAGCGTCCAAATCCATTCCCCAAAACCATTTTTGAGAACATTGCTTTCGGGCCGCGCGCCCATGGCATCCGCGATCACCGCATTTTGGAAGAAATTGTGGAAAAAAGCCTGCGCCAGGCCGCTTTGTGGGACGAAGTCAAAGACACATTGAACAAATCCGGATTAGCCCTCTCCGGCGGACAACAGCAGCGCCTGTGTATCGCGCGCGCTTTAGCCGTGGAACCGGAAGTCATTTTAATGGACGAACCCGCCTCTGCGCTGGATCCCATTGCTACCTTAAAAATTGAGGAACTAATAGAGCAATTGAAGGAAAAATATACTATAGTTATAGTAACGCATAATATGCAGCAGGCAGCCAGAGCATCCGACTTTACACTCTTTTTTAATATGGCAGAGAGCCGTGCGGGCTATTTGGTAGAATCCGGGAAAACGACCGATATTTTCACAAATCCTAAAAATGAACTAACCGAACAGTACATTTCGGGCAGGTTTGGCTAAACGTTAAAGAGGTGATAAATGGCACGTGAGTTATTCGAGAGAAAAATCAAACAAATACAAGATGAAATTCTACTATTGGGCAGCATGGTGGAACAAGCTACCCTGGACTCGGTCACCTCATTCAAGGATCGCGATATTCAAACAGCCAAAGCCTTGATTGAAGATGATCAAAACATCAATGATAAGCGTTTCGCGATTGAAAATGCCATTCTGATCCTCTTGGCCACGCAGCAGCCCCTCGCCCACGACCTGCGCCTGCTGGCTGCCATGCTGTTGGTAGCGAATGAATTGGAACGCATGGGGGATTATGCCAAAGGTATTGCAAACAACACCATCCGCCTGGGCATCAGCGACCTGCCGATTCCCTACCGGGATATTGAGAAGATGGGCGAATTGGCGGTCAGCATGCTGCACCGTTCCTTATCCGCTTTTATCAACGAAGATATCAGCCAGGCTCTCGCCATACCGCACGAAGACGACGAAGTGGACGCGTTATTCAACAAATGCTATCGGACCATCGTGAACGGCATGATCGCGAATCCGGCTACTATCGACGATGCCAGTTTGCTCCTTTGGGTTGTTCACAACCTGGAACGATTAGCCGATCGCGTGGTTAATATATGTGAAAGAACTGTTTTCATCAAATCCGGCGAGATGATGGAAATGGACGGCTCTGAGGACGAAGTCGAGGGTTAACCGGTCTAACTACTTCTATTTCGGACTGGGATGAGAGCTTGATATAATCTACATATCAAGCTCTTTTAATAAATAAAAGGATTGGATCGCCATGCTGCAAAAAAATCCATGTAAAGGTAAATTAATCGTTGTTGAAGGTATCGATGGGAGCGGTAAATCCACCCAGATTGACCTGATCTACAAATGGCTGGTTGAAAGAGGAAAATCAGTCTATTTCAGCGAGTGGAACTCTTCCCCTGTCGTGAAAAGCACCACCCGTTTGGGGAAGAAACAGAAATCCTTTACACCGACCACCTTCAGCCTGATTCAAGCGACTGATTTCGCCAACCGCTGGGAAAATCAATTCCTGCCAATGCTAAAGGCAGGTGTGATTGTGTTGGCCGACCGCTATGCCTTCACCGGTTTCGCGCGCGATGTTGCCCGCGGTGTTGATCCTTCCTGGGTGCGCAATTTGTATTCTTTCGCCTACCAACCCGACCTGGTACTATATTTCCGTGTGCCGCTGGATGACGCGATTGAACGTATTACATTCGGCCGCGCGAAACTGAAGTATTACGAAGCCGGCATGGACTTGGGCCTTTCCGATAATAAAGTCACCAGTTTTCGCCTTTTCCAGTCCCGAATTTTGGAAGAATATGAAAAAATGGTAGATGAATTCAGCTTTGAAGTGATTGACGCGGTCCAACCGGTTTTCCAGCAGCAGAAACAAATTCGACGGTTGGTCAGCGGAATTTTACGCGGGTGGCAGGGACTGCCCAACCCAATTCAATCGGCCAGAGAGTACAGCCGTATGGGAACAAAGAGCGCGGAGGAAAGCAGCCATGACTAAACTTCAATATTACGGCGCCGGCCTTCCCTATAAGAAAATTGGAGACCTTCCCGGAAAACTCATTGTCCTGGAAGGCACCGATGGAGTTGGACGTTCCACGCAGATCCAGCTGCTGAAACGCTGGCTGGAAAAGAGCGGATACGCTGTGTCCGACACAGGGCTGCGTCGTTCCCCGCTCACACAGGCAGGCCTGGAAGAGGCCAAGAACGGCACCACGCTCACACCGCTCACCATCAGCTTATTTTATGCCACTGATTTTGCCGACCGGCTTGAAAACCAGATCATACCGGCTCTTAAGGCAGGCTTTTTCGTGTTATCCGACCGCTACTTCTATTCAATTGTCGCGCGCGATGTTGTGCGCGGTATCAACCCGCAGTGGGCCCGGGATATCTATGGCTTTGCGTTAATCCCGGATATGATCTTCTACCTGAAAGCCGATGTCGACACGCTGGTAACCCGCATTGTGCATGGACGTGGATTTGATTATTGGGAATCCGGCATGGATATTCTCAATCAGGATAACCTGTACGACAGCTTCCGCCATTACCAGGAATGTATGATTGCGCAATTTGATCAGATGGCCAAGGAGTATAACTTCCAGACCATAGACGCCAATCGCTCCACCCACGATGTCAACGAAAGCATCAAGGCGCTGCTTCAACCCGTTTTACAAAAGTAAACAGAAAGTGAATTCCGCTTGGCTTCAAAAAATAACGACCTAACCATTCAACAATATTGCGCCCAATCCATGCTTCCCGGCCTGGAGGCGCTTCGGAAAAAAGCCCACAACATTCAACATCGTCAGGATATTGAAGATATTCATGATTTACGCGTCGCCTCAAGACGCATCCGGACATGTCTGGATATCTTTTCAGACAGCCTGCCCTCCAAAAAAACGAAAATCTGGGTACGGGATATCAAGGAAATCACCAAATCATACGGCCAGGTACGGGATTTGGATGTACAGATTGACCTGTTGAATCAAATCTATAAATCGGTGGATGACAGTAATTTCCAATCCGGTTTGCGCCGCGTCCGTCTGCGCTTGAAACAGAAAAGACGCGTGAAGGATGCCAATACTCAAAAAATCTCCAGAGGATTGATGGAAAACACCAGCCTGTTGGAAATGGAATCTTGGGCGAAAGCCATCCTGGAAATTGAACCCGAAGTTCCTCAAACGCACAGCCCGCTCTTCCAGTTAGGCTATGAGCACGTGCAAAATCGCCTGGATGAATTCCTTTTCTACGAGGTATTTATTTTCGACCCCACGCGCGTTGAAGAACTGCACCAGATGCGCATCGCGGCAAAACGCCTGCGTTACGCATTGGAAGTCTTCTCTTTGTTGTACAAGGGCAAATCCGATTTTGCGCTGGAAATCACCCGCCAGACCCAGCAATTTCTCGGCGAAATTCACGATGCGGACGTCTGGATTTCTTATCTACCCGCATTTATGGAAAAGGAACAGCAGCGCGTCCTGGATTTCTATGGGTATAAAAGCCCCTTCAACCGTTTAAAACCGGGTATTGAATTCCTGCTTGAAAACCGCCGGCAAGAACGCCTGCGTTTATACGATGAATTCCTTGAAGCCTGGAAAAACTGGAAACTTAAAGAGACTTGGTTGAATTTGCGGAAAGTAATCTTCCTGACAAATCTGGAAGAACAACAGCGTGACGCAGCCATCTCATCAGTCTTGCCTCCGGCAGAAGACAAATCCTAAAAGGTCTACATCCTTATGACAAAGAAAGCATTTTCTCGTGATTTAAATAATGAAGAGAAGGTCGAGTTAAAAGCTGTCCTGAAAGTTGCCAAACAATGTAATTATGAGTCCAAACATACCCGGCACGTCACGCAACTTGCTTTAGAGCTGTTTGATGATCTGGCCGATCTGCACCAAATGGGCCCGCATGACCGGTATTACCTGCTGTGCGCAGCGTTGCTGCACGATATCGGTGTCCATACCGAAGGCCCCCACGGCCATCATAAAACCGCACTGAACATCATCCTCAGCACCCCGCTTTTAAAATTCAGTCAGAAGGATCGCTTAATCATCGGCTCCATCGCGCGCTACCACCGCAGGGCACTGCCCTCGCGCAACCATGACCATTTCCGCGCGCTTAATCCCGACGAGAGAAAAACGGTCTGCAAGCTGGCCGGTATTTTACGTGTGGCCGACGGCCTTGATTACTCCCACCGCAGCCGCATCAGCCATACCCATACAGCGTTTACGGATAAGAAGATCCTCTGCACGTGTTACGTCCGCAAGGAATCGGTAAAAAAAGAAATCGGATCCGCGGAAAAGAAAAGCGACTTGCTGTCAGAAACCTTCAACCGTAAGATCAGCTTCAAGACCCTGAAAGGGGAAGAATTTATCGGTTGGAGCTAGCCGGTTATTAATTTTATTCTTACGCTCTTCCTACAATATTTTGACGTTCATCTATTATCCTAATATCGGAAAATTAGGGATTAATAGAGGTAACTATGGACATCAATAAATTTACTCAAAAAGCACAAGAAGCAATCTACCAATCACAGCAATTGGCACGGGATTATGGCCATCAGACCATTGAACCGGCTCATTTATTACAAGCGTTGCTGGAACAACCTGAAGGGGTTGTCCCCGCGGTTATCACCAAGATTGCCGGCAACACTCAGGCATTATTGCAGGATGTAAAAAATGAACTCAACAGCCGCCCCAAAGTCTCCGGTTGGTCGGGAGAAATTGGTTTTTCTCAAGCCACCGCGCAGGTTCTGGAAGCAGCCGAGCGTTTTGCCAAAGGTATGCAGGATGAATTCACATCCACCGAGCATATCCTTTTAGGTCTGTTGGAAAGCCCGGAATCCAAGCGGTTAAGCCAATATGGGCTGACCAAGGATTCCGTTTTGAAAGCATTGGTGGAAATTCGCGGCAATCAACGCGTGACTTCCGCCAACCCCGAGTCCACCTACCAGGCCTTGGAAAAATACGGGCGCGATTTAACCGCCATGGCCCGCCAGGGAAAACTTGACCCGGTCATCGGCCGCGACGAAGAAATCCGCCGGTTGATCCAGATCCTTTCTCGGCGCACCAAGAACAACCCGGCCCTGATCGGCGAACCTGGTGTGGGCAAGACCGCTGTGGTGGAAGGGCTGGCACAACGCATCGTGCACGGCGACGTGCCCGAGGGATTGAAAAATAAACGCATTATTCAGCTTGACTTAAGCGCTTTGGTTGCCGGGGCTAAATTCCGCGGCGAATTCGAAGAGCGGTTGAAGGCTGTCCTCAAGGAAATTCAGAATTCTTCCGGTGAGATTTTACTTTTCATCGACGAAATGCACACTGTAGTCGGCGCGGGTGCGGCCGAGGGTTCCATGGACGCCGGCAACATGCTCAAACCCATGCTGGCGCGCGGCGAGCTGCACATGATCGGCGCCACCACTACCAACGAATATCGTAAGTACATCGAAAAAGACGCGGCACTGGAACGCCGTTTCCAACCGCTGCTGGTGACGGAACCCAGCACGGAGGATACGATCAGCATTCTGCGTGGACTTAAGCAAAAATATGAAGTGCACCACGGCGTGCGCATCACAGACGCAGCGGTTATCGCGGCTGCCACGCTATCGGATCGCTACATCACCGACCGGCAGCTGCCAGATAAGGCCATCGATCTGATCGATGAAGCCGCGGCGCGCCTGCGCACCGAGATCGATTCCAAACCTTCCGCTTTGGACGAAGTTGACCGGCAGATTATGCAGCTTGAAATCGAAAAACAGGCTCTGCAGAAGGAAAGCGACAAGGCTGCCAAGAAACGCCTGGGCGACATCGAAAAGCATATTGCCGACCTGAAAGAACAGCAAACCTCTCTGCAAACACGCTGGCAGACTGAAAAACAGGCCATCAGCGAACTGAGCGCTATCAAAGAGAAAATCGAAGCGACCCAATTGGAAATCGAACAGGCTGAGCGCCAATCCGATCTGGAAAAGGCCGCCCGGCTGCGTTACGGCGAGCTGCCGGATTTGGAGAAACGGCGCGCGGAAGCCGAAGCCAGGCTGCAGGAATTGCAGAAAAACGGCGCTTTATTAAAAGAAGAAGTGGATGCGGAAGAAATCGCGTCAGTGGTTTCCCGCTGGACCGGCATCCCAGTTACCAAACTAATGGAAGGGGAAATGGAAAAGCTGGTTCATCTGGAAAATTACCTGCACAAACGGGTGATCGGCCAGGACGAAGCGGTACGGGTGGTTTCCAACGCGGTGCGGCGTGCCCGTGCCGGTTTACAGGATCCCAACCGCCCCATCGGTTCCTTTATCTTCCTGGGGCCCACCGGTGTCGGCAAGACCGAACTGGCGCGCTCCCTGGCAGAGTTCCTGTTTGACGATGAACGCGCCATGGTGCGTATCGACATGAGCGAATATCAGGAAAAACACACAGTTTCGCGGCTGATCGGTGCGCCTCCGGGATACGTCGGTTTTGAGGAAGGCGGCCAGCTCACGGAAGCGGTGCGCCGCCGGCCCTACAGCGTGGTGCTGTTCGATGAGATCGAAAAAGCCCATTACGAAGTGTTCAACGTGCTGCTGCAAATCCTGGACGACGGCCGGCTGACCGATGGTCAGGGCCGCACGGTGGATTTCCGCAACACGGTTATCATCATGACCAGCAACCTGGGCAGCGAGCTGTGGCAGAGCGGTAAGACGGACGTCAGCCGCGACGAGATCACGCAGGTGCTGCGCCAGCACTTCCGCCCGGAGTTCATCAACCGCATTGATGAGATCGTGGTGTTCCACAAGCTGGCCAAAGAACAGTTGGAGAAGATCGTGGACATCCAGTTGGAGCGCGTCAACCACCTCATCGCGGACCGCGGCTATAAGCTGGAGATCGACGAGAGCGCGCGCAAGTACCTGGCGGACGTGGGCTACGACCCGGATTATGGCGCCCGCCCACTGAAACGCGCCATCCAGCGCGAATTGCAGGACCCGTTGGCAATGAAGTTCCTGTCGGGCGAGATCGTACCCGGCAGCACTATTATGGTGACCAAGGGTGTGGATGGGTTGGAATTTAAGTTGAAAGCCAGTTAGCGACAATAGAGAGACCGGCAAGGTTGAGCCTGCCGATCTCTTTTTAATATACACACATTCGTATTTACTCTTTTTAAGGATGTTCCACTGATTCCCTGAATTGTCATTGCGAGGCTTGCAGAGCAAGCCGTGGCAATCTCAGCTCCCAAAACACATATCCCGATGGTCGTTCTTCATATTACTCGCCTGGCATGCCATATAAGACACTGACCTGTCCTTGTTTCTAATTATGGCTGCTTGAATACCAGCTCAGAGTGCAGCCGGTGATATCAAACGCAATCTTTGCTCGCTTAATGCCTGTATTTCAGGATGATTTGCTTGACAATATCCGGGTCAATACGGTTGGATGTCGCCAGGATATCCTGCTCAAAATTCGGCTCGCGAATTTGCGCCATGCGGTCGAACATCTCCAGATCCAGGTTCTCGCCTATCATCTTCATATTCCAGAACACCAATAACGCAGCCGCCAGAAACAATAGTGCTTTGCGTGCGCTTGCTTTTTCTTTTATTTGGTCTGAAGCCGCGGCAAAAATAACCAGAGCCATTTGGGGAATATAGAGCGTGCGGTAACGGAAGAGCTGGAAATGAATCAAGCCATTCAATAAAATGATCACCAGGCTGATGCGTTGGAAACGGGTCAGCTTCTTGCCCCAACTGAGCACGAAGATCAGCAGCGTGCAGGACACCACCACCAGCGAATTCATCTTGGTGCCGATCATGGAAAGCTTGCCCTGTCCGTCGAAAATGGGCAGGAACACCGCCAGGATATTCTTGATTACATTCTCCGCATAAGCGGCTATGCGCATCCCGCCCTGCAAAGTACCTAAATTCTCGTAATAGGTTCTGCCAAATAAATAGCCGGCCTCTGTGTACGTTGCCGCGTTGGAACCGAAGATCACAAAACGCAGCAAACCGTAAGCTCCGAGCAGGATCACCAACGACCAGACTGCGGGATGAGTCAAACGAGTACGCAGCTCCACTACCAGGTAATAAAGCGCGATCAGGGGCAGGATCAACCCTGATTCCTTGCTCATCAACGCCAACAACGAAAGCAGCAAAAGCACCCTAACCTTTGGCAATTTCCCCTCAGGTAAGCGTGCCAGGTAATTCAGCAGGATCATTAAAAAGAATGTCACAAACAGGGTCGGCCGATCCGAAACCCAGGTCGGGCCGCTGACAGTGTAAAGAGAAATAAGGGCTATACAGGAAAGCATAAAAGCCAATATCCAATTCCGCGAGGAGTATAATTTCACCAGCAATGCATATAAGAGCATAATTATCGCGATATGCAAAAATAGATTAAGCAGCTGCGCTGGACCGGAAGACACGCCAATAACACGATAGGACAACCATAAAGAAAGGGAATGTAAAGGCCGGTAACCATAATTACCGAAACCCCAATCGCCGGCGAAGAAATCCAGGGGATTAGCCGTGGCTTTAGCGGAAGATAACAGCACTAAATCGTCAAAGTCAACCGGCACAAAACGCAGCGCAACGTTATAGAAAGCATAGCCAATGATTGCTAAAAGAAAAAAGGGAAAGGCACCCTCTTTCCACCCATCCATTTTTTCCATTAACCTACTCAATGAATTTTTCATTCATTCTCCTTACCATTCAAAATTCTCCAACCTAATTATATGTATATTAATTAAGAATAATTCACCGATACACGTATCCAGTAATATGTGTAAATTACATTCGTCATACGTTAATATATTATGAGCCACTTTTCAGCAAAATTGTATTACAAATAGAATCGCTAACGTAGGAGACACAACTATGAATAAAAAAACAAAGAACTACGTAATTATTGGGATATTGGTTTGTAGTCTATTATCTGCCTGCAATTTCCCGCTGGCAAAGAAAAAAGGAGAGGCTACTCCTACTCCATTAAGTGATAGTGAAATTCTGGGAACCGCTGTTGCTCAAACCCTAAGCGCTTACCAAGCCGAACTTGCGAACACCGAGACAGAAGCAACCGCTACACCATTACCCATGGTTACCCCAATGGTGGAGGCCACCGATTCAACCGGACTCAAACCAACAGTCCAAAGCTATAACGCGCAGGCCTGCTATTCCGCCAACATATCAGCTGAAACCATTTCAGATTACACTAAAATGGACCGGGATGAAGATTTCACCAAAACATGGACTATCGTCAATACCGGCACCTGCACCTGGGATAAGAGCACACTGTTAGTGTTCGTTAACGGCGACAAAATGGACGGGGATTCTTCTGAGGCTATCGGTGCCCAGGTAACGCCGGGAGGACACATCACCGCCTCAGTGGATTTGACCGCGCCTTCTTCCGATGGAACTTATACCGGTAAATGGGCTCTGCAAACTGCAGACGGTACCCATATTGTTTACATGACGGTCATCATTGTGGTAGATGAGGACGATGACGATTTCTATGTCAGCACGGTTTCTTTCTCCTCCGCGGAGACGTATTCCGGGGTATGCCCTTACACTTATACCTATAAAGCCCATATCACCACAAAAGGAGATGGCGATGTGGTGTATCACTTCAAATACAGCGATGGGTCAACCAGTTCCTCCAAGACACTTGAATTCGAGGATGGCGAAACCCAAACTGTCAGCGGATCGTGGACATTGAGTAGCAGCGGTTCCTATTGGGTCAAGGTGTATATCGATGATCCCAATAACCAAACTTTTGGATCGGCAAAATTAACGCTCACCTGTGCCAGCCCGACCAAGACAGCCACAACCGCACCAACCGCGACCACTGAGCCGACCACGGCACCCACAATTGAGCCAACCACAGAACCTCCCATTGAAGAAACTGAAGAAGGAGGATGAGGAGGAACGAGTGGTTAGTCAATAATTTTCACTAACAGGATTGTAAGAGGAGTGTAATGTTACTGCTATCATACCGACAAATGATAGCAGTAATATTTAATAATAGCCGTTCTCACTTGTTTGAAAAGTGACAGAAATTCATAATAAGAGTTGCTATACGCGTCAAAAAGGATTGGAGCATTTCTATGGAAAAGAAGATAGTAATTCTAATCTCCACACTGGCACCGGCAAGCTTCTTTTTATCAGCTTGCAGCGTAATCAGCTCTGACGATGCAATTGCTGCACAGGTATCTATAGCTTTAGAAGATGCCCTGGAAAAGACAGCTGAAGCGGAAGAAACATCACCCACCTATACACCTTACCCCACATATACACCGTATCCCACTTATACGCCTATCCCGACTACGATGCCATACTATAATAATTTTGGGGTACCGCCTTCCAATAATACTCGTCCGGGAGGAATGCCGCCCGCGAATTCAAGCAGCGATCCCAGACCTCCCATGCGAAGATAATTAGGAAATGAAAATGAAGAAATATTCTGTACTCGTAGCAATTTTAGCGGTTTTGCTGGTTTCCAGCGCTTGTTATTTCCCGACGGTCATGACAGAGGATGAAGTTGTCGCTACCGAGGTTCAAAAAGCGCTTGAAGATATTTTAGACGAAACCGCTACAGTGAATGCAGCCGCAACCTATACGCCCTATCCCACCTATACACCCGCGCCAACTTATACGCCACAGGCAACTGTCTGGATCAACCCATACTATAACCAATACATTCCCAGCGATTCGGGTGGTAGATACATGCGTAGCTGTAACAATGCGGAATTTATTGGCGAGAATTTTTACGATTATGCGATATTCAATAATGGAACTGATTTCACCAAAACCTGGGTACTAAGGAATACCGGCGTTTGCACGTGGACTACCGATTATAAATTGGTATTCAAAAGTGGAAATTCAATGAGCAGTGATATCTCTTCCAACCTGCCCCATGATGTACCGCCGGGAGGAATAGTGGAATTATCCATTGATATGAAAGCACCAGCTACCGATGGCACATATAAAGGCTACTGGACAATTCAATCCGATGTTGGTGAACAGTTTTTTGATTTTTGGGTTGCTATAAAAGTGAGATAGAGAATTTCTGGAGGAAATTTTATCAGATCGCTATACGGAGAAGATATTTTTTTATAAATACTCTTCGATAATTCTCTCTTATCGTCTCGCCTCCGCTTCGGCTGCAGAAAGTACATTGAACGTCAAGGGCGCCACACCCGGTAACGTCCAAATCATCTGAGCCGAAGCGTGGCATTCTACTATATGATCACTTACAACAGATACAGCCGTCAATACCGGGCTATATTTCTCAATATTCGATTGGGCAACAGTGCTGTTGAATTCGCGCAAGGCATATGCGGTGGCATTAGAACTATCAATACGCACCACACCATAATCGATGAAGTAAGACACATCCACCGCTTGCACGGCGGCTGTGCAAGCTGCGTCCACAGCTGTTTGGATATGTACACCCACGTACATAGCACGCACGATTTCCGATGACAAAATCAACATTGGCATCGCCACTAACGTGATCAACATCACGGTATAGGGCATCACATAACCCTTACAATCTCGCCAGAATTTCTTGATCACCAGCCCTCCTGACGGAATGTAGAAAGGGCAGTGCCTTCAAAGTTCATCTGATCGCCGCCGCCTATGTAGGTTATCAGACTTCCTATATAGTTTGGCACTGCCCAATCCACCACAACATTTACCTGCGCGCCTCGATACCCTCCCCCGTTCGCACTTATCGCGTACGTCCCTACCGAGATTGCATCCAGTCGGCCTTGTGTTGCCGCAACGGCATTGGCCGCCGGGTTGACCTGTGATACCGATCCCACCCGCGCCCCATAGTTCGCCGCGTTACTCGCGGCTACCGCTGCATACCAGGCCATCGCCAGGTTCACCATGGCAAAGGTCAGCAGCACCACCACCGGTAGGGTGATGGCTGATTCTGCCATCGAGCTCCCCTTCTTGCTTCCTTTCCTTTGCCACGCCATTTTGCTTTTCCTTCGTTCTTAGACGGTTACATATTGCTGACTAAGTCGTTGATCTTGGCCACAATCGTTGACCCCAGGCTGGTGAACGCCACGATCGCTACCAGAATCAATACCGCCGCGATTACCGCGTACTCTGCCATGGTCGCGCCTTTGCGGTCTTTCAACATTCCATATAAATGCATGATCGTATTCATTTCTGCTCCTTTATTCCTTCTTCTTTTCTCTCTTTTCGTCTCGTCACTGCTTACATATTGCTGACCAGATCATTGATCTTGGCCACAATCGTTGATCCCAGGCTCGTGAACGCCACGATCGCTACCAGGATCAATACCGCCGCGATTACTGCATACTCTGCCATGGTCGCGCCTTTGCGATCCTTCAGCATCCCGTATAAATGCATGATTGTGTTCATCTCTACTCCTTCAATTTTTTTTAATTTTTAATTATTTCTCGAACCCATTTACTTATTTATTACATATTACTGACCAAATCGTTGATCTTGGCCACAATCGTTGATCCCAGGCTGGTGAAAGCCACAATCGCCACCAGGATCAGTACCGCCGCGATTACAGCATACTCTGCCATGGTCGCACCTTTGCGGTCTTTCAACATTCCATAAAAGTGGATAAGTGCATTCATGTCATTGTCTCCTTTCCTTTTTTTAGCCTCCGAAAAAAAGTACAATGCTGAGAGCTGCGCCTAGTGCATAAGCAGGTATGGCCCGGAATTCCGCGCCTTTCCCATGCTTTATCAGCACAACTCCACCCCAGATACCCTGAACCAGCAGTGCTGCCAACATGGCAGCTGGCCATAAACCGGCAAGCGCAACCAAAACCTTTACGTCCGCGCCTCCCAGGCTTCCCAGTAAATACAACAGGGTCAAACCGGCTAATGCGGCGGCAACCAAAATCAGCCGTTCCCTGCCCATGTACACTGCGTATGCCATCCCCAGGACCATGGCTGGAATGGTCAACCAATTGGAAACCTCCCCAGATTTCCAATCACGGACTGCACAGACCGCTAACCAGACCAACACAATAGCCGAGATTATGAGCTGTTCATTCATATTTCAATACCTACCTCCCGCCATATTCAGCTGGTGATTTACCAGCCCTCCTGACGGAATGTAGAAAGGGCAGTGCCTTCAAAGTTCATCTGATCGCCGCCGCCTATGTAGGTTATCAGACTTCCTATATAGTTTGGCACTGCCCAATCCACCACAACATTTACCTGCGCGCCTCGATACCCTCCCCCGTTCGCACTTATCGCGTACGTCCCTACCGAGATTGCATCCAGTCGGCCTTGTGTTGCCGCAACGGCATTGGCCGCCGGGTTGACCTGTGATACCGATCCCACCCGCGCCCCATAGTTCGCCGCGTTACTCGCGGCTACCGCTGCATACCAGGCCATCGCCAGGTTCACCATGGCAAAGGTCAGCAGCACCACCACCGGTAGGGTGATGGCTGATTCTGCCATCGAGCTCCCCTTCTTGCTTCCTTTCCTTTGCCACGCCATTTTGCTTTTCCTTCGTTCTTAGACGGTTACATATTGCTGACTAAGTCGTTGATCTTGGCCACAATCGTTGACCCCAGGCTGGTGAACGCCACGATCGCTACCAGAATCAATACCGCCGCGATTACCGCGTACTCTGCCATGGTCGCGCCTTTGCGGTCTTTCAACATTCCATATAAATGCATGATCGTATTCATTTCTGCTCCTTTATTCCTTCTTCTTTTCTCTCTTTTTGTCTCGTCACTACTTACATATTACTGACCAGATCATTGATCTTGGCCACAATCGTTGATCCCAAGCTCGTGAACGCCACGATCGCTACCAGGATCAATACCGCCGCGATTACCGCATACTCTGCCATGGTCGCACCTTTGCGATCCTTCAGCATCCCGTATAAATGCATGATTGTGTTCATCTCTACTCCTTTCATCAAATTCTTCCCATTTTTATTTTTTTGATGACTTTTTAGCAGGCAGTCATCCCGATGCCTTTGCAAACCGTTGTTTCACCCAATTCAACGCAGTAGCAAATACACTTCGAATTTGCAGTTTAAGGTTTCCCAGGTCAAAACTAATCAACGGTATATGCTCCTCATTCGTTTGGACAGGTATCATATAGAAGTAAAGTGCCTTCAACCCCATCCAGTTCAAACCAAGCATTTTCCCGGCTGTTTCAATCTCTACCTCGAACCACTCGTGCACAGTAGCATTGGAACGTTCAACCACTTGTACTTTCGCAGGTTGTGAACCCAACAGCGGCTCAACCAATTTGGATACTTTACGTGTTTTAGATTCAATCTTGCGAACTGCCGCACGTAATTTTCTATTTGAAAGTGGGCTGACTACCAGTCTGACACCTTCGCCGGCGATCAACTCCAAAGCAGGCGGATTCTCAAATCTACGGCCCTGATCCACAATCTTCAAATTTACCTGACTGCCAAGCCATTGGAGCGCGTCCGGCATGAAGATTTCCTTGCGATATGCTTCACGGCGATCGCGCATTTGAGATTGGTACCAATCCTCAAGGACAAAACGCATTTGCTTCATGATGTGCGCTTGCCGTTGGTTGGACAGAAAAATTACAACCGTCATCACAACAATTAAAGCGATAGTAATACTTGCGAAGAAATCAATCATATTTCTTCCTTTCCAATTGGCGCGCACTATTATCCATATGCGCATATCTTGCCGTCATTAACGTTAATTCCATCAAAGCTCGGCGGCGCGGATCGTACATGGCCACTAATCCCAGACTGATCAGGATCCCGTAAATGGCAGCCAGCGGCCAGAAATGATTAATCACGGTAACTTTTATACTGTTGTTCGATAAGTTTCCAGCTTTATCCATGACCCTGGCCTGGATAATGTAATCGGCATCTTTTAATCCTTCAGTAGCCCATGGGTAGGACCAACTCGAATCCTTCACATTCGCCCGTTTCCAACCTTTTCCGCTATCAATCCAAACCCCGGCCACTCCTGAATTCATTTCCGAAATAGGGCCGCTTAATTCAATATTTCCATAATATTGATCTGGAGAAGTAAACTCAACCAGCGGTGCATCCAAATCTAAAACGACTCGAGTTTCAACCGGTGTACGGTTACCGGCAATATCTTCTACATAACCGCTCACTAAATAATCACCGGATTTTGTTACCTTTATATATGCTGAGGTTGAGTTGAGTTCTTTACCGGCAACCAGTATCTGGTTGGCTGTTTGTACACCCGTGGTACTCTCGCGTCTATCCAACAACCCATCATCGATCATCTCAAAAGTTCCCTGTGCCGATAACGTAGTTTTGTACACACCGGAAAGCGCATCGCTTCCATTCAAAGCTAATGAAATAGGAGTAACGTACCAATCCGGCTGTCCGTTTACTTGCGGGATATTAAAATCCACTTCAGGAGGCGTCAGATCAACCTTTATCAATTGTGTGGCGGTAGCCATGTTGCCAGCCTTGTCCACTGCCTTGCCTATCACGTAATAAGTTCCATCTTTACGAATAGTCAAAGAACGTTTGTACCAGGTACCTCCACCCAGAGAAACTTGCACATCCGCCAGACCTGAACCGCCGTCGTAGGCTTTTACAAACACCTGTACATGTTGGTTGTACCAGCCGTTATTCCCTGTGGGAGCCGGCATGGATAACACAACCGTAGGCGGATTACGGTCCCTGCCTACCTTTTTCTGCAAGGTGAAAGCGGACCCTGAGAAAATTATTATCAAAGCTAAGCTAATAAGGAGTGGTGTTTTCAGGCGTCTATCCATTACCACACCCCCGGAATAACACGACTGCGAACCTGTTTCCCATAATCAGCATACCCGCGAATGATTTTTTCTTCCCAATGGATACGCAGATAAAGAGTAGCCAACAATACCTGTGTGACCAGGATATTGCGCAAACTCAAATCAACCACCACAATTACGATAACAGAGAATAGTTCGCTGGCATACATCGGGTGGCGCAGCCATTTATAGGGGCCGCGCTTGACCAAACCGCGGTCGGCAGGGGATACATCAAAGGATTTACCCAAAGCTGCGATTGCCCAAATGGCAATCACCACGCCGAACAGGGACAGAAAACGGTTTATTGCTGGAACAGAATTGTTAACCTGAACAGCAAATGGCAGCAACGCAGATGCCCAGGCAATCAGGCGCTGCAATAACGGTGCGTGACGGCTGGTTTTTCGGTGCAGAATCAACATGCAGGCTGACAGCATCGCATGCGCAAATAACGGTAGCGCCCACCATTCGCCAGTTAATACCTGGTTGAGGCGTGCCCCGCCTAAAATTGCCATCAGTATGATTCCGAAATAATCCAGTAGCATTTCTTATTTTTCCTTTACATCGCGGCTGTCAAAGACACCATTAATGGAACCAAGATAGAGACAATAAACGGCAGGAAGAAGAAAAGAGTCATGGGAACCAGCAATTCGTTATCCATATTGGATGCCGTTTGTTGAATCTGCGATTTATATTCGCGCGCTAACCCGCGGGCAATTTCGATCATAATTCTGGAAGCATCAACGCCTTTGGATGCCACCCGATCAAGCTGCATTGCGAACCGTGAAAGTTCCGGTAAATCATGCCGGCCCAGCTCTTCCATCAAAACGCCTTTGCTGGCGCCGCGGCTAAACATTGCCCGTTCACTCTGCCTGGATTGGGAGACTGCATCGTTGATAACCTTGCCTAAAGGTCCGGGCAATTCTCCGGCACGGCTGATAGCTTGACCGGCGGTACTGCCGGCGTCCATTTCCGCCGCAATCACAGTGGCTGTCTCAGGTAATAAACGTTTGACCAATTTCTTTGTTTCAGTCGCTTTGCCATTGACAAGTAAATAAGGCATGAATATTGCAAAAATGACCAACAACCAGGCGAAATATGGCAATCCAAACAACAGAATAAGAATAGTGATTGCTAGAGCAGCCAATAATCCGCGCACCAGCATGCCTCCGACTGACCAAGTCAAATATTCGCCGCTGACTTGCGCCCAATATAGGCTGGTTTTCCATGATCCCAAAAATCCGGTTTTCATTTTGTTAACCAGCTTTTCACCGCTGCGATCAAAGAAAGTGTTCGCATTACTGCCAATCATCTCCCGTACTCTTTTACCGGAAGATTTTTCGAAGCTGAATTGAGAGGCAAATAGATACACCACCATCGCAACCAAAGCCGCTGAACCGATTAATAGGATTTGTTTTAATAATTGTTCGTCCATATTTGCCTCACATCAGGCTATCAACCATATTGCTCATAAAGCCATAACCGAAGATCATGGTTAATATTGACATTGCGTAAACAGCTTGAACAGAAGTTGTTTCCATTGAAGATTTAAATACCGGGTTGCGGGCCATGACCAGGATGATAAACAAGGTCACACCAATGATGAGTTTGACTGCGCCTTTGGCTGAATTACCGGCAGCCAACCCCATTAAACGAGCTTCCATCACACCTTCCAGATTGGAGGATGCTAATGCAAATGAACGTTTCCATTCCATGCCGCCTGTCCGCCATAACCGGCCAATCAGGAAAATCATGATGCCCAGGGAGTTTGAAATGCGGAATGCCTCTTCCACCAATGGTTCCAGTGCTGAAACGCCGCGTTCCTGACCCAGCCGTACAAAACGTTCGATTAACCATTTTTTCAGGGGACTATTTAACGAAAGTACAGTGGATTCTTCTTCAACTGCCTGCAGCACATTGGGATTGACCTGAATGGTCGAGGTAAAACCGGAAAGAAAAATCGGAATTTCTTTGTCAACCTCATTACACATGGCTGTCCAGGCGCCAGCGGCAAAAGAATTCACAATCATAATGCCGCCTAAACCACCCGCCATGCTGGTAATCAACGGTAAACCAAACATGAAGTGCAAAAAAGCGACCATCAAAAGGGACATCCCTAACCTGGCGAGGTTCAAAGCCAATTTTTCATGTTCATAGACATCGATGTGATATTTAGAAAATGCCAGACGAATCTTGAATTCGGTTGATCCAAAATCGGATGGTTTCACTTTTTGTTCTTCCTTGAAACCAATCATCTGTTTAACCCGGTTAGAAGTGTTTTGCTTAAAAACACTCTTGGATAACTGCTGGCCGATAATATAAATCACGTAAGAAGCCAGGACAGCTCCCAAAAAAGGTAAAATCTTAGCGGCAATTTCATTGAAATTATTCATTCTGATTACCTGACCGTCATCGGTTTCATATCTTCATCACCCAGTCTATATAAAGGATGAATGACGACCTCGTTATCTACTAGCATCTTTTCGACTTCCCAAATACTCATGATGCGCCGCTCTTTGCCAGACCAACCTACCTGAATCAGAACATCCACCGCCATGGCAAAAGTACTTTTGGCATTGCGCATATCGGTCTCTTGCGTATCAGAGATAAGCAAGTTACCCACCCGATAAATAGCAAATTCAGGTGTTTCTGCGTGGAAAGTTGAAAGACCGGGGTGGTCGCTCATTTGCGCACGGAAAAGAGTCAGAGCCGCGTCGCCGGTACGAACTTCACCAACAATCAGCCAGTCGGGTGACATACGCATAGCATCATCCACACCGTCACGAATCGTGTAAGGGGGAACGGATGATCCGGGAGGCGCCGGTCTGGCTTCCAAGGTGACAACATGGTCATGATCCAGCCAAATCTCTTCCGGGTCTTCAATTTTTACAATCCGGGCTCCTTTATAGATGCCCCCATTGCACAAAGCTGAGAGCAGCGTAGTCTTACCGGTATTAGTGCCCCCGAGAACCAACAAACGGGCTTTCTTTCCGATTATTTCCAATAATTTCTTAATAACAATCTCTGGCGCAACCTTCCAACCGATAATATCATCCGGTGTTACGGGTGCCGTTTGATATAAACGGATACTGATGGATGGTAAATCGTATTTTCCGGTTGCGATGACAGGATGAATCAACTTCACGCGTGCGCCGCCCATTAGGCCAGGAAGCGTTTCAATGCGCGGTAATTTCGCATCCACTGTTGGAGTCGCTTCCGATAATGCCCGGCCGGATGTACGCAACAACGCTTCTACTACGCGATCAACTTCCTGTGCGGCAATTTTCTCGCGGACAATCTCAAAAGTTTTCATACCTTTCTTTTGAATACGCAGCGTACCATCCGGATTAATAAAAATGTTGGAAATATCATCCCGCTTGAAGAGCGGCATCAGAAATTCAAGACCGGAAACCCGAGCCACCAACTTTTGCGCCAGGTTGGCAATCGTATCGATATCCGCGTCAATGCGTTTTTCATTTAGTACTTTTTGAATAATGCCGCGTGCGGTTGAATTCAATCTATCCAGGTCAACCAGATCACGAAAAGTAAGGCCATCCGACATGCGGGAAGCGCCTTCTTCCAGCACCTTATGTGATTCATCCTCATTTATCGTGCGATAAAAAGTATCCAACATGGTTTATGCTCCCACAATCCCTTTCCGAATACGGATCGGGCCAAAGTGCATAACCTTCTGGTCTTCATGGGTTGAACCGCCGCCGCCGCCGTATAACACATCACCTAAACGGTGAATCGGACCGGCAAAATCATCGCCGGCTGTTAATACCGACCTGCCGGCGTTCGCAGCCAGAGCAACCTCGGGAACATCCGGAATCACTTCAGCTACAGGTGGGAAGTGCCCGATACCCATGGTTTGGGTATAAGCATCCGCGGCTTCATGCCATTCATTCGAACTCAATAGCCCCGGGCGATAGCGGTTGAGCACTACAAAAACATTGCCGACACCAATACGGTGCTGATCACGCATCCGTTTGAAAGCCATACGGTAGGCTTCTGCGGAAACCACTGCCTGGTCTAGCATAGGCGTGGTCACCATTACCATGGTATTGCTGGCGGAAATGGCATTGAAATAGGCTCCGGACACGGGTGTATCCAGAATTACAATGCTGTATCCCCCGAACGTAGCGTTGATCACCAATTGATTAATAGAAGCCGGATCTTCCGGTGGTTTAACCAATTCTTTTTCCTTGATACCATCCTGCAAACCCACCATTACATCCAGCAGTCCTTTTGACTGTATATTCGGCCGGATACCGCCCTCAAAGGTAGGGTTGGCCAGCCAGCCAAATAAATTCGGTGTCGTCTTCAAATTCAAGAATGTCGGTAATGAAATATCCGGCACTCCCAAACCGACCAGCAGTGTTTTGATACCGCGCTGGGCTGCTTCCAGTGCTAAAGCCGCCGCGATGGTGCTTTTACCGCTGCCACCTGTGCGGCTCCATACTGTGATAACCCGTAATCCGCCCGCAATACGTTCTGTGCGGTAGCCTTTGCCAACCTGCCCCATTGTGGGAGCCTGGTTACGCAGGGCAATTACCTCAGCGTAGATGCGGCCGGCCATCTGCGATAGGTTTATATCATTGATAAACACACCTCTAACCGAGGGTAAATCGCTCAATGACTTGCGTACATCATCACCAGCCTCACGCGGTAGAACTACATATACCGCGCTGGTCGTTTTGGTAAGGAAATTTGTCAGATTTTCAGGTCCGCTGAAGATAGTTGCATCTAGCAATATTGCTTCGGGGTTATAACCCATCTTGTTTTCCAGATCCTGCGGATCCGTGGAAAAAGTGTTTACACGGAAACGGGAATCCATCTGCAATGAGGTAAACCATGCATTCACCCGCGAAGGCGGCCCTGCCAGAAGCATGACTACTGCTTCTTCAGCGCTGACGGCTTCTTCGTTCTCAGCATTCCATCCAGTCATTATTCGCCTCCAACCACAACCGGCGCAGGAGTAGGTGTTTCCAATGCATAAGGATTAACCGTCGGTGTGGGTTTATAGGGTTTGATCACCAGCTCCGGCAGCCATAAACCAGAGGTGACCATTTCTTCAGCGTTACGCGGCATGAGATATACATATAGACGAGCACCATCACTGGCTTCCAGGGCGGTTAACATTTCCACAACATTCACATTGCGTAATTGCGTTCCCAATTCAGGTTCCACATCTTTGAAATCATATACGATGTTGTCCGACTCTATGGAAACGGCCAGCACTAATGCGCCTTCTGTTTTACGATTAGTCGATACTGTTGCCGAAGTATTATCGGTTTCGTTTGTAAGGATGTTCTCGTCCGGGTCAATTGACTGAAATTCTGGAGACAGATATAAAACCCGCAGATTTTCAATTGTCGCCTTACTATAGGTTCCTTTTTCACCCTGGTTACTGGAATCAATCACAGCTGTGATACCTACCAGATCTCCAGGGCGCAACAAACCCGCTAAACCGGACGCGTTGTCAACCGTAATCGCTACCGCGCGCTCGTTTGGTGCCAGGGCCATAGGTTCTGATCCAATATTGGAAGCGCGGATAATATCTCCCTGTGAACGTCCGGTCAGCAATGCCAACCCGATTATTTCGCTCGGTTCAAAAACCGCATCATCCGGGACCATTTCTTTGGGGAAAGTAGCGTAAACTACGTCACCTTCTTCAATTACGTGGCCCATTGAGAGGTCATAGGCGGCCACCAGCACATTTTCTTCAGGTGTTGGCGACAGAATCAACAGCACTACGATAAAGGCCACTGCCGCCAACAATACTGGTAATATCTTCTTCATTCTCTTAGCTCCATCATCTTCCCATGATTTATTGCTAAACTCAGTTCTTACTGCGTCATAGCTGTGTTATCCAGTAGATACACTCCAAATTCACCTGCTGTAATTTCAAAACTGCGCGCCGGCGATACCCGTGTTCCGGAAGTCGCGCCGCTCAATCTGATATCGTACCAACCCGGATCCACGACAGGAATATTCGCCGTGAAGTCCCAAGTACATACATCGCCATTCCATATGCAGGCCGGAGTCTGCGCTATGCCCCAATCAGGATGCTGCAGTGTTGCGCCAGGATAAGCATCGGCCAGTTCCCCAGTGATCCAGGCCCGCGAATCGAGCGTCAATGATGCACCTGCAATCAGCTCATCAACACTTTCCTTATAAACCTTAGAGGTCACCGAGCATGCCCAAATATGCTCAATAACAGCAGACCAACCTCTGGGACATCCACAGTTATTGTGACCACAACCGTAACGATTCTGTTCACCATATCCATCATCATCGCCGTTTCTGTTCCGGTGTCCGTTCGAGTCATTCTCGACGCACGCAACCATCCGCTGACCAACTATCTTCCATTTTTCGTAGTTGACCGTTGTCGGTGCAATGCTGATATGCCATTCAATGGTCACACCATTCTGCTCAGGATCCTGGTTGACCACAACCGCATAATCCGGAGCAATCTGTTGAGCAGTCGCTGAAATGGAACCCGGCGTTACCCAAACATTGCCGCAGTCGCTGCTGGGCAGTGGTCCACCGCCATTGCCATTCCCATTGCCATTGCCGTTGTTATTATTATTACAGGCACAACTGCAATTTCCACGGCCATTGCCACTACCGCAGGAACTACTGCTGGAATCGGAATCATCACCTGACCCACCGATACCGATGAAAGTTACATTACCATTGCCAGCATCACGCTCAGAAGTGATGTCCAAGCTTTCCCAATCGAGGACAATATTTACTTCCTCACCATCAATGATAAAAGTATCGCCATGCGGCAGGATCCACCTGATTGTTGATGTCTTGGTATCATCCTGCCCGCTGCTGACACCCGGATCAGGCGCAGCCGAGTCAGTCGTGCTGCTCTCTCCGGAATCATCATCGGAATTACCGTAGCCGTTGCCCGCAAACGCGGGGTTGTTTGTCGCCAGAATCATGATGAAAGCTAGAATGGTTGCGATTGACTTTTTATTCATAATACACACCTCAAGTCCCTTCCTATTCCTCTCCACTCGCTGAATCGATGGCCATGTAATATGCGATCTCATCACTGGTCAAAACACGATTCAATTTCCAATTACTATTCTCTTCTGCCACCTGCAACCAATATTCCCGGTTTTTCGAATTTTCCGACCAACCTTTGGTACCCTGTAAATAGACCTGCCAATATTGAACGCGCATGCCAAATTGTTCACCTTCATCTATAAAGCGGCTGGTAGCGGGTGTGCATTCCAGCACATCCGAACCGGTCGCGCGTTCCAGGTCATTCCAAGCCTGGTTGATCTGATTCGTAAAGAAATCACAGCCAAGCTGCGTGGATGTATCGCAAACCTGCTGAATGTAACCTTCCGCATCTTCAGAAAAATCAATATTGCATAAAGCCATGGCACCATTTTCCGCTGCTTGCATAGCAGTGGTCATGTAGTCGGCCGAATAAGCTGTGGCAGTTGCCCGCTGTGTATAGATGGAAACCGGCTGGCAACCGCTGATAAAAACGAGTACGGATAAGCTCAAAATCCAGAAAAGAGAAGTTTTGTTTCTCATATTACTTTCCTGCCAAGATTTCATCGAAATTGACCGGGCCCAGCTTGCATTCAGCTGCCATGTAATCGATGCTGACCAGCGCGCGCCAGTATGCCCGCTCGAAATAGGACCAGAAAGCATCGGGAACACCCGAAAGATTTACTGGTTTTAACTTGGGTAGAACATCATCCGGTTTCTGCTCTTCCCAATATTTAAACGCATAAGCCAATTTTGAATCGGGGTTGAGACTGGCGTACGCAAAGTTGAATGAACCACGTAAATTGAGAGGAAAATAATAAGAGATATCATTGCGGCATCCCAAATACTGCGGCAGCGCGCTTACGCGTGTATCTGCTTCCTGAGTAGCATTCCAGCGATCCTGTATGAACTGCCAAAATGTGATTCCGCGCGCTTCGGGGATGTCCATCGGCTGAGTGCCGCGGTAGTATATCCATACGCCAAAGCTGAGGACCAGCAGCAGCGCTGTGACCAAAACTATCTTCAACAACTCCAGTAAGAATCTTCCCATATTCTCCTCTGGTAACTCGATAAAAAAAAGGCAGATTAGAGCCAACGCTCAATCCGCCTATGTATGCTTAAACCAATCCCTGAATGGAATCTATGTTGATAGCATCATATACAATGTAACTTCTATGTTGTCCTTTGCTTTAAAAAGCAAAGAGACTTTCGGCGGCTTGGCGATCTTAGCTGACTTACATCAGCCGTAGACCCAGAGCTTTGCGTCCCTGTCTTTCAACAGGTTTGCTATTATCGAGTCTTACCTGTATATATAATACAATGTTTTACAGTTTTGTCAAGTATATATATGGTGTATAGACAATTTATTAATACACCTGTGGGGGATAATGGAGCATCTATGCCCCGCTACATTCGGGTATAATTTACACGTCGCCCCCGTAGCTCAATGGACAGAGCGCCTGACTTCGAATCAGTAGGTTGTGGGTTCGAATCCCGCCGGGGGCGCTAAATGTGGGGTACACTCCCCTATCAACCGCCATATCTGGCGTACCGAACCTGCTTTTTGAGCAGGTTCTTTTTTTCTGGTGCAGTTTGGTGCAGATGGGTGCAGTTTGATCATCTCAATGAAAGTTGTGAATCTGGTTTGATGCGGTTTTGGGTAAATCTACTTCAATTGGTGTAACCAAACGATCCATGATTTGGGCTGCTTCGGTCTGCATTTCATGATAAAGGTGACCATAGATATCGAGGGTGACACTGGGTTTGGAATGCCCCAATATTTTGGAGACAACGATCACTGGAATGCCATGATTAAGCATCAATGAAGCTGCGGTGTGGCGCAGATCATGAAAACGGACTCTGGGGATTCCGGCGTGATCTAATACGCGATTGAAGTCCATCCGAAGGTTACTGGGGTTCATTGGCGTGCCAACCGACGAAGGAAAGACTAAATTATTCTCTTTCCAACGTTGCCCCATTATCATCTTCTGCAACTGCTGACGCTCCAGGTGCAGTCGCAAGACATGCAAACTACCTTCACCCAATTCAACCGCTCGCCGCCCTGCCCGAGTTTTAGGTTCGATGAAACTCCAGCCTTGCCCGGGAACATTCTGAACCTGCCGCCTGACATGTAACGTACCGGAATTCCACTGCAAATCAGACCATTTTAAACCCAAGAGTTCTGCCTGGCGCATACCGGTGGTCACTGCCAGGTGATACAAAGCTTCATGCTGACTACTATGAGCGGCAACTAAAAACTGGGATACCTGACTCTCATCAAGAACGGACATTTCTGTTTGATTGCGACGAGGTAAAGCAGCGCCATGTGCGGGATTTCTCAGAATCAAACCATAGCCGAGCGCTTTCTCTAATGCCCGATGGAGTACGGAATGGGTCAATCGAATGGTACGGGTACCCACCCCGGCTTTTATTAACTCTCCATAAAATAGCTCCACCCTACTCTGACGAAGATCCTTGAGAATGGTCTCTCCCAGGTAGGGAATGATGTGCAATCTTATGATCTGGGCATATTGGTAAGCAGTTTTAGGACGTAATGTGGCTTTAGTGGTTTCCAACCACAAAGCAAGATAATCTTTGAGGTTAGTCTTTCCGCCTTCATAATCCATGCCCCGATCCAGATTGTCAAGCATTTTTCTCAACCAGACCTGGCATTCCTCTTTTGATTTGGATCCAAAACTGATCCGCTTGCCATTCAGGGATAATTGCGCCCGCCATTTGCCGTTGGGTCGTTTGGAGATCGAACCTTCATTTCTACCACGAATACTTTTCGCCATTTCCTTTATTCCTTCCTGAAAGTAAAAGGAAAGGCGACTTTGCTCTGCCATATTAAGCTGTTAAAGTCCAATATTTCCATGGTTATTGTACTGTAATACAAGCAGAGCAGTGTGGTTTTCATGACTATTTCATCAGGGAATAATCGCGAACGGGCGATAAGTTCTGGTTGATAAAATCCTGTAAATCTATCGGACGTACCCGGCGAGATTTGGCAATGGCCACCGTGCGAATTTTTCCCTGTTGCATCAACCGATAAGCAAATGCTCGGCTGACATTGAGAATTTGTGCCACTTCCGCCGCCCGCAGTAGTTTAACTTCTCTGTTCACTTGGATAATTTTCTCTTCCATCTCAGACCGTCCTTCCTGTATTCGATTGTCTATAGCTTACAGAAACGAGGATAACCTGTCTGCCGTCCTGAGAATAAACCTACGTATATGGAAGAATAATAAGGAAAAGCTATGTATCCTGGATTTTAAATATCCAGGTATTCCCCCTAATTCATTCACAACGTTATAAGACTATCGTGACACAGCTCAGAAAATGCAAAAAGCAATCATCTATACCCTGTAGATTTCGAACATCTTGAATAGCGATCCAATATTGACATTAGTTCGTTTACATATTTGTTACATATATTACTTGATTCTTGATTTTTATAAAAAATAATATAGACTATTGCTGTCGTATTTATCGTATATGCTCGATAAAAATAACGGCAGTTCTTTTAAATATCGGTTGATTTCAAACCAGAAAGGAGAGGATAGATCGCAATATCAGTTCCAACTCCAAGATTTTGGAGAATCGTAGTCAGGGTATATGTCAACATATACTCACCATAAAAAAAGAAAGTAAGGAAAAAATGAGCGGTTCTGGTGGTCGCAATGTGACTTTGTACGATCGTGGGTTCGGGGAACTCGGCAATGGTGTAGACTGGGGAAAATCCCAGCTCCATAGCGATGGAAGTTCCCATAACTCAGTGGGCAGTAATGAAAATTCTCACTTCTCGTGGGATCAACAAGCGGACGGAGGTGTTCGAGGAGAGCACTTTGTTGACACTGGTTACTCGAAAGGTAATCCATCGCGTCATCCGTTTGACCGCTAATTTCGGCTTATGAAGCTTAATCGAATTCCCCGAAAAGGTTTGCCTTTTCTGACAGAATTAACTAGGTTGAATAGGTTGAATCCTAAACCGTGAGGTTTTGGAAAGTAATAAGCCACGGGGCCATTTGAGTTGCACTTAGGTGCTGTTTTACTCATTTGGTTCCCGTGGTCTTAGTTATTAAGTTATCTAAAACGTTTTATTATTTGAGATGAACATAGGCCACATAATCAATACATGAATATTTTAATTAGACCTGTGATGAAGGCCGATATAAAAAAGTTGGATAAGTTTTATATTGGTTCTATCCGGGAAGAATATAAAGATTCCGCCCCTTTAGAGGATATTAATAAGTTGGTTAACGAGTATGAAAGCGAAGGGTGGTATAAAAATTTTAAGGGAAAGATGTTTATAGCAGTTGATGAAAATAAGAATATTATCGGTTTGGCAACAGCTAAATATTTTGACGATAAAGATTCAATAATTATCTCGATCGATTTATTGCCGAGTGGATTTGAAAATAAATTAAGGGAGCAGTTCTTAGAAATATTCAATCAGGAATATCCCAGCATTAAAGAAATATTCATAGATGTGTGTGAAAATCATATCCGGGAAATTGAGTTTTTCACCAACCATGGCTTTACGATTTGGGAAACATCGACCGCCCCCGTCGGGAAAAAAGTAGTGAACGTCCACTTGATGCAAAAAGTTCTCCCCGAATAATCTTGTTCTTGATCCTCTTGATCCTCTTGATCCTCTTGATCCTCTTGATCCTCTTGATCCTCCAGTGTTGTTATTTTTAAAATGAAAGACAAAATCTTCTACCGTTTCCCTGATTGACAATCACCCACTCTATCCGCTATCCTGAAATATCCAACTTGTTGAAAGAACCAGTTATGGCTTTGGACAAGTTCACGGTTATGATTATTGCAGTTGCATCTCAAAAAGGCGGCACCGGAAAAACAACCACGTCCATTTCACTGGCAGCAGGTTTAGCACATAAAAATAAAAAGACACTGTTAATCGACATCGACTCTCAAGCTAATGCTTCCAAAGTGCTGCTCCCCAATTATCCCAAACTGACCTTTGAACAGACAATTTACACCACTATTCTGGGAAAAAAGCCCCTTCCTATCCACGATACTCCCCTGCCCTGCCTCAGCATCGTTCCATCCCATATCTTGCTCTCCAATACTGATATCGAATTGACCACCGCTATTGACCACCGCGAAGCTCGTTTAAAAACCGAACTGGATCAAATTAAAAACCAATACGACTATATTCTTATCGACTGTCCCCCGGCGTTGTCCTGGCTGACGATCAATGCTTTTACAGCAGCAGACAAGGTCTTGGTTGCAGTCGCTCCGGGCTATTTTGAACTGGACAGTATCGTGCAGATTTCCAAGACGATCAGAGAAGTGCAAGGCTATTTCAATCCGGCGCTACAAATTCTGGGCTTTTTATTTACGATGAGCGACCCGACGATCAATACTTCCACTTCCCTGCAAATATTACGCCAGACCTACCGGGATTATGTCCTAAAAACGGTGATACCGCGCAATGTGGACATCCGTGACGCCCACATGAATAAGCAGGATATTTTTACATTCAATCCCAAGTCCAAAGCTGCCCAAGCTTATCAGAAATTAATTTTTGAACTATTCTCTTTATGAGTAAAAAACAGCTAAACACCCTGGCTATTTCCAATGAGTTGGAAGGCGGCGCATCTTTATTCTTTTCAAAACAACCAACCACTCCCCCACCCATCAGTAAACCTGAGAATACCATCCGGAAAACAAAGCCACCTGTGAAAACCATATCCGGACAGCCAGTGAAGAAAGTCCAGAGTGGTCAAATTAACCAGCCCCATACAGAGCATGTCTCATTAACTCACAAAGAAACGAGTGAAGTAAATAATGAAGTGACGACGTCATCACTTCATGAAATCAATTTTAGAGTTTGGAAAGACACGATTGAAAATACGGAAACCCACAACTCTTCCCTGCGGTTAACGAATGAAGAAAACTATGCCGCGGAGGATATGATCAATGATCTCAAACGGAGCTTAAAGGTTAAAACATCCCTGAATGAAGTAGCGCGTTTAGGGCTTCTTTATATTATTCATGACTTTAAACAAAATCGAGAGAAGTCGTTAATATATAAAGTCAAAAAGTCATAACGTTATAACGCCATGACGTCATTCAAAGAAAAATATGGATAATCAGGTCAGAATCTTTCGTAAAAACCCAATTGCCTGGTGGGATAAGAACGTCATGCGTTTTCTGCGCGATAAGTACGGCCAGGATAAAAAGACCTTTTTGTTGATTCGTTCGGTATATTTGGCATTATGCGAAATTGAAAGTGATTTCAATAACAGACCTGTCAATTTTTTTACTAAAACCGTAGGCACATACGCCGGATTATCCAGAGAGGCGGCAGGGAAATATATTAATTTGCTGATCAAAGAAGGTTTGATAAAAAAGACACAGAACAAAAACCCCATAACAAATTCGTTTTCCTCTGGAACTGTTGTGGAGATACTTGGACTGGAAAATGCCGATAATAAGGCAAATGAGCCGTTGTCGGGATACCCCAGCATCGGGGTACTCCAGCATCGGGATACCCCGACAACATTAAAGAAGTTAAGTATTAATAAGAAAATAATAAATAACGTTAACGAAGATCTGCAAATTTCCGACAAAGATGAAAAAAGAACCGTTGAATCATTACGAGATATTTTGAGCCAGTATGGTCTAAAAAAGCCTGACAAGCTAGACCAATCCGGATCTGTTACTCAACGGGATTATGTGGCACACGAAATAGCCGATAAACTTGGCGATCCCAAAAGTCTTGGATGCTACCGGAAAATTGCCGATAAAATTCCACAGAATGTTATTTTTGAGATATTAGCCAGCGTAAAGGACGTGGCACTTTCTGGAAAAATCCGGCAGAGCAGGGGAGCATTATTTGTCGAAATCATCAAGAAATATGCACATGTCAGGGGAATTGAATTGGGTTTTAAAATGAAAGGGGATAGATGAAGAATAGAAGATTCTTTATAAGTTGGATTGGTATTAGAAAAGAATTTTGATTTAATTCAGAGGCGAAGTAGGGGATTGCCGTCGTATTCACGATAGCATTTGATTTTTAGATTTAGAATTGTATAATTACTCAATCATATTATAGGGTTGGTATAACAATGGAAAAAGCAAGTAAGGAATATTTTGAAACATTTGGAATCGATAAGTTTTTTGACAAGGTTAAGAGTTCCAAAGTATTCAAGGGTTTATTGGTGGGGTCGGCTTTAACCGGTGTATCGTCAGCTTGTGTTAATAAAGCTCCAGTAGTCGAAGCGGCGCCATTACCTAGTGCGGATGAAACATTAGCGGTACCAATAGAAGAAGCTCCCACCGAAACCTTACTGCCAATAGCTACACTGGCACCAACGGAAACAGAGGATCCTTTTGAGGGATTAAGTATCTGCCGAACCTGGCAAGAGGCAGAAAATTGTCCAATCACTGTGGCTGATTTTGAAAGGTTACCAGATTTTGTAAAGGCTAATTTTACATTTCCTTCGGAGGCAATGAAGGTAAGTTGGTTGGAGGCGGTTTCTATGCCCAAACAAACTAGTTTTTTTGTAATACATGCTTTATCTTCGGAAGAAATGGCAACAGGGACAGGATTAGCTCAAATAGCTACGGAATCAACTACTAGTACAAAGGAATATATTTTTAATAGTTCATTTAGTCCAATAGGAGACGCTTTTTTCTTTACTCTCAAAGCGAATCCGCCAGAAACTAATTATGATGATTTAGTGGCCGTATTTCCAGTCAAAAATGCTGACGGGAGTGTGGGTACTTATACAATTATTCAACCCCCACTTCTTTTTCACGGTAATTTTAAAACGGCGGAAGAATTTACTGAAGCATTGTACGAGGCAAAGTTTGGCAAGATGCCATATTCACCTCCAGCTTATAACATTGGCCCAATTTCGGAAGATAATCTTTATCACCATTCTAATGATGATCAAGGAAGTTTTATCAAAGAAATAGCTGAAGATACGAAGAATCAAGAAAGTGGGAAGAGAAAAAAGTTACTTGATGAATGGTTAAAGACGGGGGTGATTCCAAAGGAACTTGAGAAAATTCCGTTGCTTAGTTCAAGTGTTACTTTAAGAGGGGGGTCTTTAGGTATATAGTTGATGTTTTGTGATTTCTATGTCACTATTTTATAGTGAAGCGTGGGTTTATTGTAGCAATCATAACTGTGGTAGTTTTGTTATTATTAGTGTTTTTTGGGCTTTATCAATATGGAGGCGGCCGGTACTATTTGGAAATGGCTGACCTAGTCAGCCAAAAGACGGGGGAGGAAAAAACAAAGCTAAAGAAAGAAGTGTTTGGAGATTCCGCTGAGAGTAAATATGGCGGGGTTTTTATTGGAGCGGATAAACGGGGATTGTGGGTTTTTGGAAATAAAGGCCCAAGGTATTTTCGTCGGGCTGACTATCTGAGTGTTTTTTATTTTTATGATGATTGTAGTGAAGAAAATCTTAGACGGTCGGAGCAACATAAAAATGTGTCGACGGCTAGGGATGTTTATTTTAATATAAATGTTTGGCAACAAAAGCTGAAACAAGGTGACCATGTACTAGTTAAATATTATGAAGATGATAAAGGACTGGTTAGGGAAGCATGGGCATCCCAAGCCTGGGATTTTAAGCCGGGCCTTTTAACCAAAAAATGCCAAAGATAGTATCTTCCCTAGTATTATTTTTAAGTTTATTAGTAACAGTTGAACCGGTTTATGGGGCTTTGGATTGTCCTGATAATTGTTATCGGGATTCTGCAAGTGGTTGGATTACTGATTGTCTTGTTTGTGGAAAAAATTATGATGATTCATGTAAATCTTGTTGGCATTCCTCTACTTGGTGTCACTGTCCAGATGGTGATCAAGATGAAATAGTCTGTCCTCCTACTACTCATGGCTGTAATAGAACGAGTGATGGTTATTGTTGTCCGAATGGGAGTGGTAGTGACCCGGGGGATGGTGATGACTGTACTCCGTCTTGTCCATCAAGTGTTTGTGGAACTATAAATGATGGTTGTGGAGATCCCTGTCCTTGTCGAGAATGTGATACCTGTTCACCTCAGTGTGGTCAGGCGTCGGATTGCGGTACTTGCGGTGCCACTGATGCTGGAGCACCAGAAGCACCAACCTTAGTGGTTCCAGATGGAACGATAACTAATCCAAGCGGATATAGTCTCACTGGGACAAATTCAGTGATAGATTTATTGTGGTCTTCCAATAGTGATTTGACAGATTATTATCAGGTGTATGTTAAGGATAGTAATGAAGTAACCGTGTGGAATGGGGCGGTGGGAACTACTGGTGTGGGTAGTTCTGGTTACACTCCAGGGCTTTACCATTGGTATGTTGAGGCGGTCAATAGTACTTGTACTATTGATGTAGGCCAAACTTCAGCTAATGGTTATTTTACAGTCAGCAATTCCTTATTAACATTAAAAAACGCTGATGGAATAGTAGTGCCGCCTGAAAGCGGAAATAGAAACAATATTTGTCAACCTGTTTTTGTTGATAGCAGTAATGACCGAAGGATAATTTTTGAAGCTAGTGTCAATAGTCCAGGAGGATGGGCAGAAATTAGTGGAGCTACCTTAAGCTGGCATGGTAATGATTATGCAATGAGTAAATTAACAGGTTCAGGAATAGGAGGCACGTTAGTAACTACAGTAGATTTTGGAGCGGCTAGTAATAATAGTGGGGTTTTCCCTTTGTCGGTAAGTGTTAGTAATTCTTATGGAACTAATGTTAATAATGTTTTTGGTGATTTAAAAGTTTGGGATTGTCAGGTACCGGTTTCTGGGACACTTTATGATGGTACTGGTGGCCAAGCTTGTAATGAGCTTGGTTTTATGACACCGGTAGATGCTAATTTGGATTTTTCTAGTTTGGTGTTTAAAGACGTTAGTGGTGACAGCGATGTGAGTATGAGTACTAGTTTACCAGCCAATTATGGGCCGACAAAGATTACCTATGGGAGAACTTATTTACCCATTTTTAATGGTGGTGATATGGCTAATCCCGATGGGACAATTTTGGGAACAGGGCGGATGACCAGATTAATAGATTTGGGGACGGGAGCAACACTGTGCCCCAGCGAAAGTCAATTTAATTTACAGAATAATGTGTCTGCTTACGAAGTTGATCCCGGAGCTCAAGTAGATTTTTCCTTTATCAAAGATCAGGAAGCTTGGTTTCAAGTAAGTGGAGCAGGGGTAAAGGCCAAAAGCGGGATTGATAGTGGAGTACCGATAACAGTGGATAGTGCTTTGCGAGCTTTGAGTATTTCCGGAATGAATGCTGACAATGGTTTAGTTTCCTTTGTTAATTACAGAAACATTAATGGTTTTAATGACAATAGTGGTTTTGGGTTGCCCAACAATTGGTGGATAGATCGAAATACGAATGATTCCAACAGTTATGGTTATCAATATTTTTATAATAATTTTTTGATTAATAATGGCGTGGGAGTAACCGGAACTGATTGGAGCGGTAAACCAAGCGAAGGGGTTTATTTTGTTAATGGTAATTTGAATATTGATAGTGATTTTGCCTTGGATTCTGGTAAAACAATGATTGTGGTGGTAAGAGGAAAAATTAGTATTGCCGAATCAGTATCTCGGATTGATGGAATTTATATAGCTAATAATGGAATTGAAGCCTTGGGGTCTTCAGCAAATCAGTTAGTCATTAATGGCATGTTGTATTCCAAGGGTAATATTCGTTTAGCCAGAAGTTTTGAGGATAAAATGCAAAACAATACCACTCCGGCGGTGAAAATAAATTATCAGCCAGGATTAATTTTCAACCTGCCTGGAAAACTGATGAGAGTGCTGAGTGATTGGCAAGAGGAATAATTAATTAACAATTATTCACTAAGAACTAAACTCCCCTTATTATTAAATCATGTATAAACGGATAGATACCTGGGTATATGACACCTATCAGGAAAGAAACTTATTTCGTAAGCTTGTTCGCTGACTTGTTCGTTGGCTGCGACCATCTTCTCAAGCCTGCAGGCATCGAGCCCTTGGCTTGAGCCGGGAGAAAACGCCTTGACTCGGAGAGGCCATGGCCTTTCGAACTGTTTTTCGTCCATAAACCGTCTCAAAACAGATCGAATTGGCCAGACCCCCCACTCATCAAGCCGTGCGTGTCGGGCTTGTCCCCGGAAGAGCGCCGGGAATCGACCCCGACCAACACTCCCTGCGGCCTGCCTGTTACGCTTCGCTTCACAGTACAGTCCGCGTCGCGTCGGGCTATCGCCCCTGCGGGGCCAAAGCCCTCGCTACCGGTCGTGTTGGTCGGCGTCTGCGTCGCCGACACGCTTGCGGTGCGTGCCATCTCCCCGGCCCTTTGTCACGCACCGCAATAAGGTAGGCCGCTAGCCGCGGCCTGCATTTTTATCAAACGCCTGTTAATCTTTCCAAGCTTGCATGTTTATGATGATGATCACGGCAAAGGTTCGATCTTGAGATTATCAAAACCGGGGCAGCCCTGGTTCGTAATGCAGGTGACGCCCAAAGCAATACCGCCGCTGTCGTATCCGGATATGGATAAACTCTGAATCTCCTGCCCATTGACCTTAGCCACGAATTGATTGCCACGGACTTCGATTTCCAGGAGGAATTGGGGAGGTACTTCGAATTTACCAAAACCGGCAATCGGGTCGGGAGACGTTTCATCAACGGTGACGTATGACCAGCTTCCCCGTGAAAGTCCGTCAACGGTGAAGCCAAGGTATTTGGGTTGATCGGATGAAATTCGTACCATAATTCCAAGCTGACCTTGGCTGGCGGCGTACATGTGAGGAACGTTGACATCGACCTGGAGGCGATAATTCTTCCAAGTGGGATCATCCAATGCAGCCAAGGCCCAACCATTATGGTATTCAGCCGTGGTATATTCCTCGTCCATCGTGATCCAATTTCCGCTGAATACCTGCCATTGGGAACTGGGTTCGTTATCGAAACTGTCTGAGAAGGGAAGAGGAATTGATGGAGCCGGAGTGAACGTCGGCGCAGAAGTCGCTGGAATGGCGGTTGGCGGGGGCGGTGTGGCAGTGATAACCATAGCGGCAGGCTGTATGCTTGGTTCAGCAGTGGGTTGCACAACAACCTGGGTGGGAGCCGCTGCCAGCGTATGCGGATCGGCTTGGACTAAAGCGACCTGGGTCAATTGAGCCACGGCTAAGGTTAATTCCTGCCCCAGTTGCGATTGATCCCGATTCATAAAAAAGGCGAAATAAGCAACAGCCAAGACTCCCAGGCCAAGCACCAAGATTATTACAAACCGCCATAAAGAAGGTCTTGGGGAAACTCTTTCGGGGGTTCGAATTTCGATGACATCGATTGGCTCCGGCCGGTAGGGGATAATTGAGTGTTCATCATCATCGACCATTTGGGCTACAGGTTCCGGCACTGGTATAGGAATATCCGCCCGCGGCGCTTCGGATGGTAGTTCAGCGTTTTTCAATAACGGCCAGTAAACCTGGTGAATGACCCGGATTCGTTCCGATTTTTGAAGCTGATCCAGTCCAAGTTTGACATATACGCGCCCCATATTGGCCTTAACCGTTGGGATACTGATATACAATTTTTGGCTGATCTCCTCGTACGAATGACCCTCGCAAACTAGCCAGAGTACTTCACGTTCTCTTTTACTGAGTGAGGCAAGCTTTTTCAATTCTTCAGCAGACATTTTCCACCTTTTTAATAATTTTTTAGATACCCCTTCCAATTAAATTCCGGGAAATATTAAATAAATTGCCCTATACCTGGGTATATCCATAGGACGGCATTCTTTTGGAACATATTTTTGTATAAATTAGATGGGTTTTCTGGATTACCCCCAAAAACAGGGCTATGAAAAATTATAGCCGAAAAAAGGTTTTTATATAAAAAAGGAGCATCTTATGGACAAATCTAATCATTTCCACAATCTTCGTTTTGAGCGCCAGGCTTGGTCTTTAAACCCGCGTCTGGCGGTGGTTGCTATCAGCCTGGCTGTTTTCTCGCTGGCTTGGTTTATCATCCCGTCTACTTTCCTGTTTTTTCTCTTGTTGCTGCCGATTGCCGGGGTAGTCTGGGCGGCCAGTTACGGTTGGCGGAACGCTTTGACCATCCTGGTAGGTTGGCTGCATCGTTTGGAAAAACTCTAATCGGAGGTTTGCCATGGTTACGAATAACCGTTCTCTTTTTACAAAAAACACACAAACGTTATCTACCCAATTGGATCCACCCGCGCAACAAATGTTGAGCCTGGGACGGCACAACGGTTGGGGTTTCCATATTCTGGGGTATGCCGATCTTCCCGAAAAACCGGTGCGCCTGGAAAAATGGTTGATCGTTCCGGCTCACGAAGATAACAGTCCAATCCCAGTACGCACACTGGAACGTATCCAAACCATTTTCGCTGCCGGGCTGCGTCCCCGGGGTTTTGTGGTGGTACATGAAGCGCCGATGTCTTTGCCTGCTCCCCAGCAAGCGCAACAATCTTTCGGGTGGTCCGCTCCGGCTGCTCCACAACCGAATGCGCCAAGCGGGTTATCGTCACTCACCAGTCTGGCGGAGGGTTTGGCAGCCATGTTGGGAGTAATTACCACAACGATCTTTCCGATGCTATTTCTAGGTCTGCTGGCACTTGACCCGATTGTGGTGGCCGTGATGGATGATGGCTGTTGGGTCGAGATCGACCGCTGGCTGGAGCGCCCCCTCGCTTAGCAATAGGGGATACATTCAACAACCACGGAGGTCTGTAATGTTTGCCAATATCTTGATTTTTATTTTCTTTTTCTCAATTAACCTTTTCCTGTTAGCACTGGCAGGGGCATTGCGGCTTTTCCCCTCATTTTTAAAATCGGCACGGGCATTGCTGTATGAGTTTATGGGCTGGTCTTTCAAGTTCTATCAAATAATCCTGGGGCAGATAGCACCCTTTTTTCAAAACCGATGGGGTCTTTATATTCTGGAGGGGTCTTTGCGCATCCTCTCTACCATCATCTTGTCACTGATCCTGGGATTATTGATCCTCTGGATATTGGGCTTGCCGATATCAGCCTGGACGGTAGGGCTGTGTTTCCTGCATGGGCTGGTAGTGGGCTTGGTTTGGGGCGAGGTAGATCATGCGGCAGCCGAGGGATTTCGCATGGGAGCGAACTTCGAATGAGACCATTTTATGATTGGCCAAACCCTGTTCATCCTTCCACCATTCTGAACGAAACCCAACGCTCAACCCATACTTATGTCATCGGACAGCCGGGAACGGGCAAGTCGCGGGCATTGGAATCCTGGATCAGGCAGGATATCAGCTTAGGGCATGGAGTGGGGGTGATCGATCCGCATGGCGATTTATTCAACCACATGGTGGCTTTCCTGGCGACCCAACCACAAACCTGGGAACGGGTCATTTTGCTCGATCCCTGTCACCCTTTATGGACATTGACCTTTAACCCGTTGGCATCCATTGAAGGCTTGTCACCCGAACGCGTGTCATTGTTTATGACCGATATTGTCGTCAAAATCTGGGGAATCGATTCGATCACCGCCCCCCGTCTGGTCTGGCTGTTGACCAATTCGTTCCTGGCGCTGTCCTTGCTGAAATTGTCGCTGCTTGACCTACCCCGTTTTTTATCGGACAGCGATTATCGTGAAGGGTTGCTGCCCAGGCTGGGGCATGCCAGTATCCAGGCTTATTTCCTGCACGAGTTTCCGCAAACCCCATCGGCAGTGCACCAGTGGATCACGCCGGTCTTGAACAAGATCGGCAACTTGATCTTCGACCCGGATATGCGCCTGATGTTTTCCGGTAAACCGCGTTTTAACTTTCGCCAGGTATTAGACAACCGCTTGATCTTTTTAGCGAATATCCCCAAGGGTATCCTGGGGGAGGGGATCAGCGCCTTGCTGGGCGCTTTTATCGTGGCGCAAATTCAGAAGGCAGCTCTTTCCAGATCGGACACCATTAAGCGTGAACCTTTCTATCTTTACCTGGATGAATTCCAAAATTACACTACCGATAACATCGAAGACATCCTGTGTGAATCGCGCAAATATGCCCTCTCGCTGACCCTGGCACACCAATTTTTGGATCAAATCCCACCCCAGTTGCGCAGCGCCGTTTTGAACACGACCGGGACGATAGCTTGTTTTCGGGTCGGTTATCATGACGCCGTCCATCTGGCGAAGGATATTTTTCCCGCATCGGATTTTATGGCTTCCGCCAAACACGAACTCAAAATGAAACATGCTGGCAGGCTACCTTTCCTGTCGCTTGAAGACCATCAGGAAGAATTGGGTTGGGAGGGGCTGGCCAAATTGCTGACACAACTGCCGGAACGCCATTTCTGGGTACACAGCCGTTCGTGGGAAAATCCGGTCAGACAGAAAGCTTTTTACATTCCCGACCCACCCACTACACCGGATTTTAAAAGTAAGGTGGAGGATCTTTATGATGCAGCAGGCAGGCGCTATGGTAGACTGAAATCGGACGCTCAAAAAGAGGCTTCCCAAAATAACACCTATGCGCCGCGTGATTCTGGAAACAATCCTTACTCCAATGAAACTGAAACCGGAGATGCACCCTTCTGGGGACTCTAAACCACTGGAAAAATATTTATATAAAAGGAAGAAGAAGGATAATATGGTCAACGCGTCCGGTTCAAAAACAGACAACCTGCTGTTACCCATGCGTTTTCAGGATCGAGATGGGGAGATTTTACAGGCAATAATGGACTACGGTGGGCTGCTGGCAAAGAGGCAGTTGAAAGAGCTCTTTTGGTCAGATAAAAGCCAACGAGCCATGGAAAAACGTCTGGCCAAGTTATTTCATAACGGCTTGATCACCTGGCCGGATCGCAATGCCTGGCGGAGCAAACCGCTGCCCGAGCCGATCCTCTGGCTTAACTGGAAGGGCATACTCTGGTTGGCAGGCCAGACAGGAACGTCCATCCCTGCACCAGCCAACCAAGGTGAGAACCAGATGCGCTTGCTGGAAAACCGGCTGCGCGAGGCAGGCTTTCGCTGGCTGCGGGAGCCGCGTTGGATGCAGCTTGAGCACGACCTTGCGATTGTCGATTTCCGTCTGGCGGTGGAAAAGAGCCTGCGGGCTTTGCCCCACCTGGCTTTGGAAGAATGGATACACGAGCGGGTGCTGCATTGCAACATGGATGTGGTTGAATACGAGACCAAAGACCGGGAAGGCAGGCTGCACCTCGTAAAAAAGGGTGTCTGCCCAGATAGTTACTTTGTGATTACAGATCAACGGCGGCAAATCGACGGTTCACCGGCACGCGCTCGTTTCCTGTTTGAGTTGGATAACTCCACCCACGACAATCCCAGTTTCGGCCGGGAAAAAACCGTGCCAGGGGCGGTCTACATCAAAAGTACGGTTTTTAAGAACCGCTTTGGGTATAACTCCGGGCGTTGGCTGGTGGTGACTACCGGTCCGGTACGTATGAAAAATCTTTTAACTCAAACCCGCCAGTCTATTGGAGCCGGGGCACGCTTGTTTTTGTTTACTACCTTTGACCAGGTGCGGGAACAAAATGTTTTAACTTCACCGATTTGGTACCAGGCAGATCACGAACAGCCAATAGCGCTTTTTTCACCATAAAGTAAGGGAAGTGATATTCTCTTATGAAGCCATGCCTCACGCAACATGCCCTGCGGCAAGAGGGGTTGTGTAGTTTCTTGAGAATGCCCGATAGAGGCGGTGGATACAGGTTCAGGCAAATTGTCCTGTTGTCCACCGAGGCATGGATATTTATAGTAAAGTTCGGACAGATATATGTTCCAGTACCTATTGAAAAAATGCAGAAATTAACAAATTACTTGACAACAGTGTAAGGTTGGTATACATTAATGTATACTATGTTGACACAAGATCAAGCTCAAAAATTTGCCTTGGAGCAGCAAACTACCGTTGATAATATTCTCAAGGAACATTGTCAAATGTATCTGCTGGATATTTTGTTTAATGCTCCTTTTGAAAACAAACTGGTTTTTAAAGGTGGAACTGCTCTGAGATTGGCTTATAACTCGGTCAGGTTCTCTGAAGATTTGGATTTCTCTTTGTTGGGTGAAGTGGCTTTTTCTGATTTTAACCAGTCGCTCAGTAAAATTGAAAAGGTCATCCCCGGCGCTGTTATCAAGGATATTCACGATAAGTATCACACTCTATATGCTAAAGTTATTATCCATGTGGACTACCGGTCTATCCCCATTGGTATTAAGGTTGAGGTCAACAAAAAAACCCGGGATTTCGAACAGACTGTTACCTTGATCAAAAGCCCCTTCAATAATCTGGAAGTGATCGGTCGGGTTTATACATTGCAATCAATTTTAAAAGATAAAATCCGGATTCTTGAGAATAAGGAACGGCGGGAACCCCGAGATTTATTTGATGCCTGGTATATCAGCCAAAAATTAGGTCAAAACTTGGTGATCAAGGAAGTTTATAAATATGATCAAAAAGAATTAATGGATAGTTTGAATCATTTTCTTCCCAAGAATTATCGGAAAGTTATCGAGTTATTTAAAAAATGAAACGCCAGCAGTTAGTCCAAAAAATAGAAGCTCTGGGAAAAGATGTTTTTAGTATTAAAGACCTCCAAAAACTGTTCCCGGAAGAAGCACATCTCAAAATTTCGGTCAAAAGAATGCTCGACGCCGGGGTATTAATTCAAATTACCCGCAGCATCTATACCCTAAAACGGGAAAATCTGGATATCGAAAAAGTTGCTACTCAACTCTATTACCCTAGTTACGTCAGTTTTGAAAGCGCTTTGTCAAAATATGGCATTATTAATCAGGGCTTATATGGATTGACTTTAGCTACTACCCGCCACTCCAAAAAAATTACCCTGGCTGGAATTGAATGTGAATATTCCCAATTGAATCCAAAATTATTTTTCGGTTATGACTTGATTAACGGAGCATATCTGGCTCAACCGGAAAAAGCATTTCTGGATCAAATCTATTTAATGGTTTTGGGTAAGAGAGCCGGAAATTATTCGGAATGGTATCTGGATTCACTGGATAGAGAAAAATTGGCGGAATATTTACCATTATTCAATCTCAGCGTTCAAAAACAGGTATCGAAGATGGGTTTTTAAATCTGAATTAACCGTTAATCGTTCTTGAATCGACCAGCCCAAAATTAAGACATACCTCTATCATTTTCTCATCCTTTTCTCTTTTAACCGTCTTTCGTCAAAGATTATTACAAGACTTACATATGAGAATTGGCCAACCCCAATCTTACCAATTTATGTCGTACAAGCTTCCTTTTGCGACATTGTTTCAATCTCAACCATCTACATCGCCCGCCATAACATAATAATCAGGTTCAACGAAACCAACACAACAGCCTATAATTTCAGAAAATGAACAAAACTTTATAGGATAAAATCTTTTGCTATTTTTTGCCCTTATAAATAGTATGTGTCATCCCATCTGCCTTAACGAAGAAAACGGGGCGGCCGATTTTTTGCTCACAGGGATCGTGACGGATTTCCGGGTCGCCTTTGATCCCGATACGAACTTTGAGGCCGCATTCCGGGCAAGTCCATTTGTGCAAGGTTGAGGTTCCTTTTCTCCCCTTACCCAGGGAATCGAGAAACCATTTGAACCAATCAATATCCAAGTCATTCATTTTTTCACCCAGGTTTGGTGGTTCGACGCCCAGTTCTTTCATCAAAATGGCAAAGTTACCATCCGCCAGGCGGGTGTGGCAGCCCGCTCCCGGCATGGGGTGTAGTCCTAGACTCTCGCATTTATTGATAAATTCTTTGTTGTGATAAACCTGGCCGGGTCTGACTGGATCAGCCCCAAAGTTTTGCTGCCAGAGGTGAACCTGTTCGTGCAATAATGTCTCAAGCTGTGCCCATTTACCAAAACTCCAACGTTTTACCTTTTTTCCATCCTGTTCATCATCAATATAATGCTCATTGTTCATGCTGATTTCGTACAAAAGGCCCTGAGGATTGCGCACCAGGGTGTAAGCTGCCAGAGTATTTTTATTCCTTAAATTTGCAAAGGAGATGACAGGATCAGGTAACCGGTGGCGGTCGGTCAATAATATCGGATCTAAAAACCGGTCTCTAAATAGAACCGCCATGCGGTAGAGATAAGCCGCCTCATCTGCATATACCCAATCTTTGGCGTTTTCTGCATTTTTTCTGATCTCCGGTTGCGGATTATTCAGCTCTATTAATTTCCCGTTTCTAGAATTTTCCGAGTTTTCTTTTCTCACTTGAAAAATAATAGCAGATTAGTCAGTTGCCTAACTATTTAATTTATTTTCATAAGACTTTACAGCGACACGATATTCAAAGGTAAATGGATAAAATAAGTGTTATTGTTGAGATCAAAAACCCTATGACAAAAATAATGGTTTTGAAATACAGAGAAAATATTTATACCCGATGGAAAATATTGACCGGCTTTATATTACTGTTACTTGATTACAGGGTTGAAGTCAAGTAAATAATCACAATTGTTTGTTTCACTTTTATATTAAAGTAAAATATGAATATGACGAGAATCCCGAATTACTTTTATTCTTCAGATCCAGAAAAACAGACATTACATCGGAGAATTATCCCCACTAAGGAACAGCAAGAAAATCAGCAAACTAGATGGAATGATCTTTGTGAGTTTTTAACCGAAAGTCTTAATGAGAGAACAAATTGTCAAATTTCATCGTGGATACAGGGCTCATACAAATTTGGAACTCAAGTAAAGCCGATAAATAGAGCAGATGAATTTGATATTGATCTTGGCATATATTTCGAATGGGAAGGTGACTCAAGTAGCGGCGATTTCTCACCAAAGGAATTGAAAACTTTTGTTCAAGATGAGCTGATTAATTTTCAAAATGGAAATGATGATGTCAAAGAAGTAATCATTCCACCCAAAGAGCGTTGTTCAAGAATTCGATTTAATGATAGTTTTCACATTGACGTCCCATCATATCATCTAGATAAAAATAATGATAAAAATGAACTCGCCACTGAAAGCAACATTTGGGAAAATAGCGATCCAAAAGCTTTTTACTTATGGTTTAGAGACAATTTTTCCAAAGATGATTGCAATCAAATAAGAAGGATCATTCGATACTTCAAAATTTGGTCGCGTCTCCATTTAAATAACTCCCCTTCTTCTGTTCTCTTGACTGTCCTGATTTCAGAGATATATAAGAACAGTACTGAAAAAGAATTGGATGGTGACGATATTGCTCTGAAAACAATTGCTGAGAAAATAATTACACGATTAGAAAATAATAAAGAAGTGCTTAATCCTGTTAATTCCGAAGAAAATTTGAACCGTTTAAATGATACAGAACTCATGTTATTCTTGGAGGAATTAAAGAAGCTGGTAAATATTGCAGAAGAAGCAATAGACGCACCTAGTGAACTTGTTTCATCTATTGCATGGGCCAAGGCGTTTCTATATTTTTTTCCAATTTTGGACATTGCTATTGCTTCAAATGAAGAAAAAGCACTAGTTCCGATGCATTTTGTTCCGGAAGTTTCTGTTGTAGCAATCCCTAAAAACAATAGTAACCATCACTTTACTAGTGTAAATAAGATTGGGCCGATTCCTCCTGACTGTATAATTAAGTTTTCCCTAACAAATTCTGGTAATTTACCGGCGGGTTCTGTTGTAAATTGGATGGTTAGAAACGAAGGTGCTGAGGCAGAATACAAAAATGATCTTGGTCATATCGCTGGAGAAAAAGAAAATCAATTAATATCCGAAGAGCATTCAGAATATGCTGGCAAACATTTTATGGACATTGTTGTAACTTCTCCAGTAAGACAAATCATCGGTTTTAGACGGATACCTGTTGAAATATCTGGTACTTTTATGCCTCCAAGGAATCCTCCTAAACCATATTACTTAAAATTTAGGAAAAAAAGATAATTGAATAAACAGAATAATATAGAACTACTTCAATTTGCATTAAAAGAACGCTACGAATCACAACACAAGATTCGCGAACGAGTTCAAAGTATTGGATTTTGGTCATTAGGGCTACTTTTAAGTGCAGGTGTTTGGTTTTTAAAAAGTGAGGTTGTTTTTACTAACCTACAAAAATTTATTTCGATAGCTGGTATATCTACCGGATTTATTATTTTACGTTTTGTTTACCTAAGTGATTTGTTAAAGGGATTTAGATCTCAACAGCGAATTGCAGCTGATATTGAGGCAGCCTTAGGATATTATTCGTCCATAAGGAAACCTCATTCGAAACAATCAATCTACCCAAAAAGTTGGAGGGAGGCTGGGAAGAAAAACTGCGATGGTAATTTTTTTAAATCAACATTCTATCTTTTATATGTTGGTTTTGCTTTTTTGATCATTTCAATAATTTTTAACGGATTATTTTGCTAAGGGCGAATTTATTGAATAGCCTTACAAATCAAGATAGGTTCTAACAGCGTTATTGGTTCGAGAGAATCGATTATCTTTGTTTGCCAATTGGGTCTTCATAAATATTTTTCTCCTCTCTTGTGAAGCTTCGTTATATATCTATATATACTAATCGATAGCTGAATTCTTTAATTACTTTTATTCCCTCAAGATTTTACAGTGACATGATAACTGGTGGCGGATGGATAAGATTACTGCTATTGTTGATGTAGGCTATGACCTCATTAACTGATCCTTCAGATAATTGCATCCCTTCCTGGATCAACACAGTATCTAGTTGGATAACACTGATTTCCGATACTTCCTTGATTAAAGCTTTGGGGCAATTGTGGGCTATAGGACGCAAATTATTACGAGGTTTATCCAGTGAGGGTATGTACGAAGTGGTAGATTATCAGACAACCTTGGAAATCAAAGACGAGCACGGCAGGTATGCAATTCTAAAGAAACTGGAAAAAGTGCGTTATCTGCAAAATAATATCATTGCATTTCAAGACCAAGCCTGGGGTGATGGGAAAATATTGGTCAAATACAATTGCACACCCGGTGTTGCAGTTGATCAATACCGCTGTGGCAATAAAACGTTTATTCTGATCTCTTTGAGACAGGTAAAATTCAAGGGTGATATGGATCAGTTCAAAATTGAATGGGGTATCGAACAGGGATTTTTAAAAAAAGATGGGTTTTGGGCTACCGAAATAAGCCATCGTACTCAGCAAATAAAAATTCGGGCTATCTTTCCCAAATGCAGGTCGCCACGGCGTATTGCAATAATCGAAAGAAATAGTCAGAAAACCCACCTTTTAGGTCAAACAGCTAAAAAACAATTATCAGATGGTCGATGGTTGGTGACTTGGAAAAGCCACCAACCACGTTTGTATGAACAATATATCTTCCACTGGGAATGGTAGGTTGATATACAGAGTTAGGTACCTGATCCGCCACCCATGTTGCACACTCCTTTTCTTTTTCTTAATTGTAAGGAGTGGGAAATCAAAATTCAATAGATTTTAAAATACGGATTTGTGTATCTTCAGGGCTTATTTTCTCTCTTGTATATGTTTTTCTAGTAGTTCTATTAATGAGCTGGGTTTAAAATCAGTATCATGTTCAATGGAGGCACCTTTCGGCCCTTTAAATTCCTCTAATTCATATAGAGAAAAATACTTCATTTCTATTTCTGTCCTAACAACAAGCCCAAATAAGCAGTCCTTGAAGGTTTTCTTGACCTGGTAATCACTTGCTACCTAAAACCAGATTAAGTGATAATAGACTTGTTGCGCTAAATGTTTGAGACCACCTTTATAAAAAACAAGACAGGTACATTAAACTCCTGTCTCTGCCTTGTTTGGTCAGAGACTAATTCTTTTATCTTCTTATGTTATATTAAAACACTAATAACATTCTTTCTAATTATTTAGGACACTATATTGCAGCTTGTCTTAAAGATCGCAGAAAACTACGAAAATCTTCTTTTTCCATTCGATGGGCAGCATCCAGAATGATTGTTCCCAATAGGGTACCATCGGCGCCTAATTCAACACATTTCTGAACATCCGCCGGCGTCTTGATTCCATAAGCGAAAACTAGCGGTGTATTCACACCATGGCTGCGCAGAAAATCAGCTTTTTCTTTATTTTCATCCAACACACTTTTTCGTTCACCTGACTCATCTGTCACCGTCTGGGAAATCACAAAACCGCGACCATTCCTAGCAATATCTTCAACTTGCTGGGGGTCGAATTTGTGAGGTACAAAACGAATTGGTAGCACTTCAGTCGTTGCCAGGCTTCTATCCAAATCACTTAGAAACTCTCGCCCTTTTTTCACATAATCCGCAACAAGGACAGCATCCATCTGCGCCTCATTCAGGCTGTGTGCAAAATTTTCCAAGCCAATCTGCATAACAGTATCATGATAAATCATCACTTCAAAGGGAACCTGTGGATATAAAGAACGGATCTGTTTTAGATAATCAAGATACGCATGCAGATCAGTAGACCATTTCAATGCTCTGTTCATCGACGCTTTCATGATCCCTGAATCAAGATAGGGATGGGCATAAGGAATTCCGAGTTCAATAATATCCACCCCACATTCCAGTGCAATCTGTACATTATTGGTAGTGTCTTCAGGACTCTCGTCACCAATCATTAGTACAACGGAAAAACCTTTACCTCCTTTTATTTTAAGGTCATTCATTTTTTTAATAATTCGGTTTGCCATTAACAACCTTCCTAATCATAAAATTGGTTTGGTGAGAGTAATAACTTCTGGAATTGAGCCATATCATGACCATAGATCAATTCCGCGTCATATCGGCGCTGCAGCCAGCGGACCTTGTTGATACTATTGGTCATTTGAAGCGAGTTGTGAAATACCGCCGACAGCGCGGTTTGGGGATAGATATTCGCTTCCCAATTAACGGCATCTGATGTGTAAAAAATAGTGCCGCTATTCTCCAAATGAATTAGTACGCCTAACGTGCCAGGTGTGTGGCCCGGCAGGTGAATTAGTTCAATATCATCTGCTAATGAAGTGGATTCAAGCACTGTGTCAAAGTGAATACCTTCCAATCCGCGGAAATCCGGCTGCATATATCCATTGGCAATATCATCCTGACTCATAAAAGTATCAAATAGCGCCTGCTTAATCTCTTCGGCGTGGACAATGACCTTTGTACCTGCATTTGTCCCAGCAAAGTAACATAAGCCCCCTGCATGGTCAAGGTGTAAATGAGTAAGTATAAGCAAATCAATATCTTTTGGAGTTAAATTTAACTCCTTCAGACGATAATCTAGCATATCTTCTTTTGTTCGGACCAAGGGAGTAGATAGGCGAGTTTTCTCTGGCCAGTATCCATCCATCGCGTTTGGGTGGCTGCCAGTATCTATCAATATTTTTCCCAGTTTTGGGTGAACAATCAGCAGGCAAAAGGAAGGCACACGATGCCATTCGGAAAGTTTTTGCTTATCATTGACTGTTGCCTGATTATGTAAAAGTAAATTTAAAGCGACGTCATTTTCAATGTAACCTAGAGGAAGAATATATAACTTTGTATTTTCAGAAGCAGACATAATGACTTCCTTTTGTTGTTAATTTAATAATTCTTGGATAAGTTGATTAGCATATTGTGTCTCTGCCACCATTGCTTCTGCAGAGCTGAATGGATAGAGTGATAGAGCTCAAAAACCAAATCGTACTGGGCAGTTTTGTTGAAATCTGGCTCATATTCGCGAGTAATTCGCTGGGTTTTTTCACGAGCATCCTTCAAGTCCCTATAAACACCGATACCCAATCCGGCTAGTATTCCCACACCCTTACCACCGAATTCTTCTCCTTGCAGAACGATCATTTTCTTTCCTGTACAATCCGCAAACATCTGGCACCAAAAGGGGGAACGTGCTCCTCCACCTGTTAAAATAACTTCGTTTATTTCGACCGGGATTGAATTATATAGCTCGCGCATAGCCAAAGCCAATCCCTCATAAACTGCCCGCAACAAATTAATTCTGGTGTGAGTGATCTCAATGCCAAAGAATTGTGCTCTAGCAGCTGCATTCCGGAAAGGCGCCGCTACTCCTGTAGTATTGATATATGGGTGGTAGATTACCCCACCTGAGCCAATTGGGATAGTTGCTGCCTGATCCTCGAGCAATTTATAAATACTGGTTTTTTTTCGTGCTGCCTTGCGTTTCTCATCCATAAAGAAATTGTTTAAAAACCATTCAATATTGATCGTGCCGGAGGTGTTCGTCAGCGACCGCAACCAAATGTCCTTTTCCATCATGAACATAAAACCGACACCAGAGGGTTCAAAGCATGCATAATCCATGACCACATTGTTTAATGCTGATGTGCCGATAATACTGCAGGCATCACCAAAACGCGTGGCTCCCGCCCCCATCAATGAAGCTTGCACATCCGCTAGCCCGACAACGACTGGCGTTCCTTCCTGTAATCCTGTGGCTTGTGCCGCTTCTTTAGTTACTCCTCCAATTACTTTGTCAGATTCAATCACCTCGGGGAATAATTCGCGATATGCTTCAATTCCACATATTTCGAGCAGTTTATCACTATACTCCCTCGTACGAGCATCGCATGGCATTTGGGAAATATCCGATATATCTGTATGGATATCACCAGTCAGCTTGAAACGCACCCAATCCTTGCCGCAGAAAAGATATTTTGCTTCCCGCAAGGTTTTGGGTTCATTTTCCGCCAACCATCTTAATGACGGTAATGTCATTCCTGGAAAAATCGCATTGGCCGAGATGTCAAAGATCTCTTGCATAATGCCTTGCTGCTCCCATTTTTCTAATAAGGAGGCTGCCCGACCATCATTCCATAAGATTGTGTTACGGAAAGGCATTTTTCTTTCATTAAGAAGCCATACACCACCAACACAAGAGCAAACCCCGATACCCTTTATTTTTTCAGGTTTGATCTTATGTACATGAATTAATTCCTGAATCGTACTGCAAATAGCTTCCCATACGTCCAGCATATCAATTTCGGAGGAGCTTTGAATTGGATGTTTCACCGCGGTTGGACACCTGGCTACCGCTACTTCATTACCTTCATAATCAATAATTACACTTTTAGAAACAGTAGTCCCAACATCAATACCTAAAAGATAAGGACCATCTCCCATTTCAATCTCCACTTTCCATTATTAATTCTTAGAAACTTGTCTATTCATATTTTCGACTTTGAGCATAAATCGCAATCGCCAAAATCGCACCCTGAACCACGAGCTGATTACTATAAGGTAAACCCATAAAACGAAGCAGGCTGATTAATATTGCCAGGAACAAAGCGCCACCAGTTCCACCGATGATTGTACCAATCCCGCCTGAAAATGCAGTACCGCCAACTACAGCGGCAGCCACGGAATTAAAATTATACCCATCTCCAATGCTTAAGCTCCCTGTGCCAATATAACCTGCCAAAATTAATCCGGTTGCAGCAGCCAGAACACTAGAAAACATGTAGACCAGGATGATTACCAAGTCGGTTTTTACACCACTTAGGTACGCTGCGTTTTTGTTTCCCCCCACCGCATAGATATTTCGGCCGAAAGGAGTCTTGTGGACAATAACATAGACTAAAAGAAATAAACCTATCAGGAAAATCACTTGCGTCGGAATGGGACCAACAAACCCTTCTCCTACAAAGCTGAGTGACGGTGGGATATCTCCTTTGGGCGCCCCACCGGTATATAAATAAGCCAAACCTTGAAGGATCCCTGCCATTCCTAAAGTACAAACCAAAGGTGGTATTTTAACTTTTGTGACAAGCAATCCATTAACCAATCCTATCATTGCACCAAGTCCAAGGGTCAGTATGATTACTGGAAATAATAAAGCATCTTTGCCATTTAATATTCCAGCTGCGAATACATCCACAAGAGTGATGACCATGCCATTAGACAAATCAATGCCTCCGGTCAAGATGACCATGGTTTGCCCAAGTGTTAGGATTCCCAATCCAGAAGCTTGCCGTAAAACATTAAGCAAATGAGTAACGTCCCAAAAGCTTGCAGAAATCAAACGACCAGTCAGCAGCAACAAACCTACTAGAATCCAAACCACAATACTAGGGTTAGTAATAGTTCTTTTAACCACATCCTTAATGGATCCTTTAGAGTGAGATGTTTGAGAATTTTTCATAGATTTTCTCCAAAATTTTCTACCAAACAATTACTTGCGATAATTCGCTTTTTGCCAAAGATCAAGCGCCAGCGCAATTATCAACATCAATCCTTTAATGATCCATTGCAAATAAGGGCTTACATTATTCAGATTAAGTGTTGAACTTAATATCCCTATAAAAAATGAACCTGAAAGACTTCCCATAACACCTCCCACACCCCCAAAAAGACTAGTGCCGCCAAGGACAGAGGCAGTTATGGTATCTGTCGATAATGTTTCGCCGACTAGTGGGTCACCCGATCCAATCCGTGAGGCGATAAATAAACCAGCCAATGCAGCGAGTAAGCCTGATATTGTGTATACGGCAAGCTTGACTCTTTTGGAACGAATTCCCGACAAATGTGCCGCCGATTCATTACCACCTACAGCATAAATCGCCAATCCAAATGGGGTCTTTTTTAAAATAAACCAAGCGAGGAAATAGAATATCAGAATATAAAATAATGCCGCAGGCATGAAACCAATACTCGCCCGGGAAAATTTCATAAATCGTTCAGTGACTAATCCGCCTGGCTGATACATAATAGCCAAGGTAATTCCCTGGGTCGCTATTCCAGTGGCAAGCGTAAAGATAAACGGATTCAAATTCAGATAAGCAACTCCGACTCCGTTGATAAAACCAACGAAGGTCCCCGAGAGAATACATAAGGTGATGATCGCGATTATCTGTTCAGGATTCTGTTTCATTAACAATGCTGCCACAGAATTAGTTAAGCTAACGATCGATCCTAATGACAGGTCTATTCCGGCTGTAAGCAAAACCATTGTTTGCCCAATTGATGAGATTGCCCACGGCGTTGTGCTGATTATGATATTCCGCAAATTCCGTACGGAAGTGAAGGTGGGCTGGGATAAAATTCCAACTACGATCAGGATAAACAGCGCATAATAAACAGGCCCGATATTTAAAAGGGTTTGCTTTAAATCATTGCGTTTATGCTTTGATGACAATGCTTTAACCTCGTTCATAGTTCACCTTGATTAACCTTTTCCACATCTTTAGTAGCGGCAATCATGATATTTTCCTCAGTCGCTTCATTTCCTGGAATTTCAGCCACAATTTTTCCTCCAGCCATCACAAGAATTCTGTCACTCATCCCTAAAAGTTCGGGCAATTCACATGATGACATCAAGATACTCACCCCTTTTTGCGCCAGATCGCGCAAGAGGTGATAAATTTCTTTTTTCGAACCGACATCGATACCACGAGTGGGTTCGGCTACAATCAGAACTTCCGGGGAAGTTCCCAACCATTTGCTCACTACAACTTTTTGTTGGTTTCCTCCGGAAAGGTTATTTGCCAGTTGAAGTGTATTTGTTACTTTTATAGATAATTTGGAAATTTGTTCATTCACAAATAATTTCTCAGATACAAAATCAATAAAAACTCCCGCACGTTTGCGATTCTTAATACTTGGTAAAGTAATGTTTTCAAGGACAGATCGAACCAGTATTAAACCATCTCGTTTTCGATCATCAGGAATGTAACCGATTCCAGCCGATTTGGCATCCCCAGGATTGTTAATTTCGACTTTCACTCCATCTCTATAAACACTTCCTTTATCCAATTTATACAAGCCGATAATAGTTCGAATTAATTCACTTTGACCTTGCCCTTCCAGGCCGGCCACACCTAATATCTCCCCTTTTTTCAGATCAAAGCTGACACCACAAACCCGGTTTTTATACCAAAGATCTTTCACAGCCAAGACCACATCGTGATCGCAACTGCCTCTTTCCGGATAATAATCATGAATTTGTCTGCCAATCATCATACGGACTAATTCTTCCCGGTTAATATCATCTATAGCTTTTGTATCAACTTCTTTTCCATCTTTTAATACGGTTACAGAATCCGCGATATTAAAAACCTCTTTCAATCGATGGGAGATATATAAAATCGTTACACCCTGCTTTTTTAAAAGACGAATTACTTTAAATAAATTAGCCGTTTCGATTTCATTCAGAGCTGCTGTTGGCTCATCCATTATTAAAACACGTAAATTCTTGACAATTACCTTGGCTATTTCTACAATTTGCTGTTGTGCTAATGTTAGATTTTGCACCTTTTCGTGAGTATCCAACGTCACACCTAATTTAGTAATTGCTTCCTTAGCCTTCTGATGCATTTTTATGGAATCGATCCTAATACCTTTCTTGGGTACTTGCCCAAGCACGATATTTTCGGCGACAGATAAATTTGGAATTAGGTTGAATTCTTGATAAATTGCCCCGATTCCAAGCTCTAATGCATGAATTGGGTCATCATATTGGGATTTACTTCCATCAAAAATGATCTCACCACTATCTGCACGATAGGCCCCTGATAATATCTTTATAAGTGTAGATTTTCCTGCCCCATTTTCACCTACAAGTGCTCGAATTTCTCCTTTTTTTATAGTAATAGATACCGAATCAAGTGCCCGAACTCCGGGAAATTCTTTTGTTATATTTTGAAGGATTAATAATTCCTTTTCCATGTTTACTTCCGCCTGAAATTAAGTAGAAGGGTGGAAGATAAATACCACCCTTCATTTCAAATTAGCAAATTCTACAGGTTATTCGCCGCACTTATAATACTCGGTAACAGCATCCGCACTCATCAGTGTATTTGCCCAATAATCATCAGGGCAATCCAGGCGAACTTTCTCATCAAGATTTTCATCCGTGATTACTGGAATAGGAATCTCATGCCATTTCTCAATTGTTTTACCTTCCAAGCATTGGATACCCTGTTTTAGTGCTTCTGTACTTTGCCAGGTTGGTTCGTCAGGCGCAATACTGGAAAAATCTTCCCCTGCATCTCTTCTTGCCTTCCAGAATTTCATAAAGCCGTTATTACCCTCGGCTGGAGCAGGTACTAAGTCTCTTCCAGCAGCAAGCAATGCTTCTTCAGCACCCAGTGTCATAGCACCGCCTTGAGAAACGACGCCATTGATCTCCGGATAAGCGGCAATAAAGTCTTCCATTACCTTTTTACCTGTTGCATAATCCCAGTCAGCAGGTTGTGATGCTAAAACTTCAATTCCATCACCCAGAGCGTCTAATGCACCTTGTTTACGCAATTCACTTGTGCTTGTACCGGCAACACCTTCCAGAACAACTACCTTGCCCTTACCACCAAGCTGTTCGTTTAACCAGTAACCACCGAGCCAGCCGAATTTATATTCATCGCACCATACGATAGACTGGAAATTATCACCGCTCAATTCGTTATTGAATACAATCACTGGAATTCCGGCATCAACAGCTTCGTCAACTGCTGATTTAATTCCATCAGCAGAAACTGGAGCAACAATCAGTAAATCAACATCACGAGTTATTAAATCACCAATATCTGAGATCTGTTTGGCAACATTTCCATCAGCATTCAGAATGATCACTTCTCCGATGCGCTCATCCTGATCAGCAGCATATTGTAATTCTGCCATCATCTGGGCACGCCATGTATTTTGCAAACCATAATTGCTGACGCCAATTGTCCATGGGCCTTCTGCCTTATATTGGCTGCAGTCAGTCGTCTCATCGCTCCAGGCACTCGGTTTTGCACCCTTAGGATTATCAAGATTGTATTCTTCTTCTGCGGGGGCTGCTTCTTCTGCAGGCGCAGCTGCTGCTTCTGCTGGGGCTGCTGCTTCTGCTGCGGGGGCTACTACATCTGCCGACTGCGCACAACCAGAGAAAACAGCAGTGATTAACATAACTGTAACGATCAATCTCAAAATATTCTTGCTATTCATGAAACTTCTCCTTTATTTTTTTAAAATACTTATAGAACCGTTAAGGTAAATTATTTCCTTACAGTGTCACCTCCTTGTAAATTGTATTTAAAACTTAGTGTTAGGTCTTATTTAATCACCATACATCTTGTACTTTAGTTAAAACAAGAATCTCGCTAATTGCACGAACCGCTTCCAATACTTTTTGTATTATTTGATTTTGCCTATCCTTAGAAAAACGCGTTGTTGGCATCGAAATACCAATCGCGCCAATTGGCTTTCCCTGAAAACCACAAACCGGAGCCGCGATACATGAAATGAATTGTTTATACTCACCTTCATCAATAGAATATCCAACCTCATCGATTTCTTTAAGATTAAGAATTAAATCGTTTGGATCTGTGATTGTATTTTCGGTAAATGCTTTCAACTCATAATTTTTCAGTTTTTCTTCTAACTCATTAATTGTGAACTTCGAGAGAATTGCTTTTCCCAATGCTGTGCAATGTATGGGAACTCTTTCACCAATGTGGGATACCGTCCTCAAAGAATGCGAAGTATCTATTTTGTCCAAATAGATCACGGAAAATTTTTTACTATCAAAACCACCAAGAATCACTGTTTCGTTAAAATCTTTATTCAAATCTTCTAAAAACGGCCTTGCTTCTCGAAGAAGATCAATGCTATTTACACAGGACTTTGACAGACTCAAAATCTGATACCCTAACAAGTACTTACCATCAGAATGTGATTCTCTAACATATTGTCGTTCAAGAAAGACACTTAGAATCCGATGGACTGTGCTTTTTGGAAGATGGATATTCTGAGTTATCTCAGCCAAACTCAACCCTTCTGGATAATCTTCAAGGATTTCCAGAATATCCAAAACTCTCTGAATAGTCTTTACTCCCCTGGTCTGTTGCAAATCATTATTTTTCTCTACAGCCACATTTTTATCCTTTTCAAATTCTTGAATTCTATTAGAAGAATAATCTTCCATTGTGGAACTGCATTCTACAACTGGTATAATATATTATAGCAAATGAAATGTCAAGTATCTAAAATAATTCTCAAATGGAGGAAAAATGGCCAAACTTGTCGATTTATCCCAAGACATCTATCACGAGGTACCTAACTTTGCATGCGACCCCCAGACTGCAATTTTCACGCACTTAGTTATCGAAGATCGAGGTTACAATAATGCCGTCATTGTCACAGGGACACATCAAGGAACTCACCTTGATGCTCCCTACCATTTCTTTGATGACGGCAAAACAATTGAGCTATTGGATTTAAGAAAAGGATTTGGACCTGCCTGGGTACTGGATTTCACATATAAAAAGGCTAAGGAAGAAATCACCGTGGCTGATTTACAGGCTTACGGCGATAAAATATCCAAAGGAAGCCGGATTATATTCCATACAGGTTGGGACAAGATGTTTCCTAAAAAGAATTATTTTTCTGATCAACCTTACCTGGGTATTGATACCTGTGAATATATCGCCGAAAGAGGTGTAGCCTGCATAGCGATTGACGCCCCAACTATTTATCCAGATCAGTACCGAGCCGTTCATCATGCATTATTGAATAAGGATTCTGAAGTATTAATTATCGAATCATTAATGAGATTGGATCGACTCGAAAATGACCAAGTGATCCTTATTGCTTTTCCCTTACGTATTATTAAACGGGATGGTGCTCCTGCCCGGGCAATGGCAATAGATGGTGATATCCAAAAATATTTACCGTTATTTTCAGATATGCAATACACTCTAGTTTAATTTATATCAGGTTGCAGTTTTTGAAATGTATTGAGAACTGCAACCTGTAATCCCAAATATTGGAAATCAATCTTATCCTATCAATTAATTGAATTAAAAATCTCACGATTTTGCATGTAAATCCGCAAATAAGTTGGGTATGCGGATTGATACAATGCGGCATAATCTTTTTGAGGTTTAATTATTCTTTCTATTGGATTCAATTCACACAACGAATTGAAATTATTGTAAATTCCCAATCCAAGAAGAGCCCAATATGCCGCTCCAAGTGCGGATGTCTCTCCATTTTTTGGGATTTGAATGCTCATATTAAAAATATTAGAAACTATGCTTACCCAATGATCGGACTTGGTAAATCCTCCAGACGCTCTAATATTTTTAGGGATTCCAACTTCCTCAATTAATGCATCCAGAACACTTTTCAAGCGGAATCCTATTCCTTCCAGTATTGCTTGTGAAATATGCCGGTGATCATGATTTAAATTCATTCCCCATAGAATTGCCCGCATTTTCGGATTCCAATATGGGCTCCGCTCACTGGTAAAGAATGGAAGGCAAAATAAACCTTCGGCCAATGGAGGAACTTTTGAAGCCCATTTTATGATTTGATCAAAACCAAGATCTATTCCTTCATTATTAATGTTGTTGAAAATTCCGCGTAACCACTCCAAAGCTAAACCCCCATTATTAATCGCACCACCTACTAGCCAATGAGAATGGTTAATGCAATAACACCATAGACGCTCTTTAGAATCAAGGATAGGATGATCACTAATGGTTCTTAGCGCACCACTAGATCCAACCATACAAGTTATTGAATCTGAATTAATGGTTCCAGCGCCCAAGCTTGAATTGACTGCATCCGCACTCCCTAAAAAGACTGGGATATGATACCGTAATCCTACTTCATGGCTGATTGGGCCGGACAACTCACCTACTCTATAAAGAGGGCTTTGAACCAATGCCAATTTATTCTCATTGATCCCTACAATTTCCAATAATTCTGTGTCCCATTGGAGTCTGTTAATATTAAATAATCCCGAACCTGAAGCAATTGCGTAATCAGTAACTCTTTCCCCAGTTAATTTCCAGAGAATATATTCTTTCGCTGATATGAATTTATCTATTTCTTTAAATTGATTTATATTCTTCTCCCTCATCCACAAAATCTTTGCAAACGGGTACATCGAGTTATTTGGACAACCACTTTTCAGATAATTATCGTGTACGTTTGAATACTCCGCGATAAATTCGGATTGTTTGGTGGCACGCGTATCTGCCCATGTCAAAATACCCGTCAAAGGATCATAAGAATGATTTACACCCATAATACTATGAAGTGCACCTCCTATGCTGATTCCAAGACATTTTTTGGACGATACAGATGGAGACGAAATAGCAGATTGCAATGAGATAACTAGACCTTCAAAAAGCGCATCAGGATCTTGTTCTTTCCATTGCAGATCCATGTTGCTTGCAGCATAACCTGCCGAGCCAAAACCAAGGATTTTCCCGGATAAGCCCAAGATAATTGTTTTACAGCTGCTTGTTCCCAAATCTATTCCGATTACATATTCTTGCTGATTATTCTCTTCCATTTCAATCCTTAACCCTACAGATTTGTTGACAATTGAACCTTTGTCTTTTATATTATAATTTATTGGAATACCATTCCATAATGAAAATATATGATTATTTTTTCATGTCGTTTCTTATTTTTATATTATGAACCAAGCTATTTATATTAAGGAGAATTAGTAATGGAAGGAATACCACATTTAGAAAAGTGTGATATTTTAGTAGTGGGAGGCGGCCCTTCCGGATGTGCCGCAGCTACTATAGCTGCCCGAGAAGGTGCAAGTACAATCCTTGTTGAAAAAAATGGTTTCATGGGGGGAAATCTGACCGCCGCAGGTATTGACACAATTTATGGTTTATATACAGTAAGTGAAAATCCGTTGAGAATAATTGGGGGAATAACCGATGAAATTATTAGCCAATTAAAAAAGCAAAAAGCATGCTACGAAAGAAAAAACACTTACGGAGCAGGCACAGGCGTTACCTTCTCTGTTGAGAATATGAAAGTGGTATTAGAAGACCTGGCATTGAAAGAAAAGGTAAAAATTTTTTACCATGCATTTGGGGTTAAACCTTTTATCAAGGATGGTGTTTTCACCGGATGTATTGTTGCATCAAAGAGCGGACTGAATCTAATCGAGGCAAATATTGTCATTGATACAACCGGTGATGCGGATCTAATTGCCAGAGCAGGTGGAGCATTTGAAAAAGCAATTTGCAGCGGAAATGTCCAATCCTGTACAACAGTCTTCTTCATGGCGAATGTAGATATAAATAAAGCAAAAGCATTTGGAAAGAAAGCCATGTGGGATAAAATGCGCCTGGTAAGTACATCTGGGGAGTTTGATCTACCTCGTATCGAAGGGTCATTTCATGCTACTCCAAATCCATCCATGATTGAAGCAAATATGACTCGTATTAGCGATGTAGATACCACTGATGTTCAATCTATCAGCCAAGCTGAGATAATTGGGAGGCATCAAGTACAACAATATGTGAGTTTTCTAATCAAATACATCCCGGGTTTTGAACAAGCATATTTAATAAAAACTGGATGCCAATTGGGAATGCGTGAAGGGCGCAGGATTATTGGGGATTATGTACTGACAAAAAAAAATGTCATTCAAGGGAAAAAATTTACAGATAGTATTACGCGTTGTGGTCAACCAATCGAAGATCATCATGCAGGGATTGATACAAAATGGGTATATGTTGAGGAAAATGGATATTATGATATCCCATATCGATGCCTAATCCCGAAAAATCTAAGTAATTTTTTAACAGCTGGTCGTAGTCTATCGGCAACACATGATGCTCACGCATCTGCACGTTCATCCGGGACTGCATTTAGTATGGGTCAAGCAGCGGGTATGGCCGCAATTTTAGCATTAGATTCAGGTTTCGATGTCAGAAAAATAGATATAACAACGCTTCAAAATAAACTGCGTAGCATTGGAGCAATAATTTAATTTACTCTGGAGGTTATTAATGTCTTTTATTCAAACTGTTACCGGTAAAATTCCACAGGAGGAAATGGGCGTCACATATTGTCATGACCATCTTCTCTTCATGCCACCAAATCCTTATATTGAGAAAGACCCAACTTTAAAATTAGATGATCTTGAAAAATCAATCCAGGAAGTGAAATATTTCCGGATGTCAGGCGGGAATTGTATTGTTGAAATGAGTACCGTAGATACTGGCCGATCACCTGCCGGATTAAAGGAAATATCCCAAAAAACCGGTGTTCAAATCATCGCTGCAACTGGTTTCAACAAAAGTATCTATAGCGAATCATTGACTGCAAATAAGACAATTGAAGAAATCAGTAAGAAGATGGTAAATGATCTTAATGTAGGAATGGATGGTGGCGATATTAAAGCTGGAGTAATAAAAGCCTCCAGCAGCAAAAATATGTTCTCCCCAGGAGAGGAGAAGGTATTTCAAGCCGCTGCAATTGCCTATCATGAAACTGGTGCGACCATTTCCACTCATACTGAAGCTGGAACGATGGCGATGGAGCAGATACTAAAACTAAAGAAATGCGGTGTTAGTTCAAATAGTATCGTCATAGGTCATTTGGATCGGAAATTGGAGTGGGATTATTTATCCACAATTGCAAAAGAAGGTGTTTATATGAGTTTCGACCAAATAAGCAAAGAGAAATATTATCCCGATGCTCTGCGGATCGAAATGATTAAGAAGCTTATTGCGGCAGGATTTGGCAATCAAATCATGCTTTCAGGAGATTTGGCCAGGATGTCATATCTTCCAAGTTATGGCTTCGGTTATGGCCCAGGCTATACATATATTCTTTGGCGATTCATTCCATGGATGATTGAAGCAGGAGTATCAAGAGAAGATATCAATAAAATATTGGTCGAGAATCCAGCAGCTGCGTTTTCTTGGAAGTAATCTTTTCGGTAAAAACCTATGAGCCAAAATCTGCTTTTATTAGGAATTGATATCGGAACATCATCATTAAAATGTGTCGTATTTAACCATAAATGTGAGGAAGTTGCCGTCAGTCATAGAACTCCCGATATCATTCGAAAGCACCAAAATTACTCTGAATTATCCATGGAGCGATTATGGGATCAAGTCCTTTCTGCTCTTGAAGAAGTCATTCAGAAGATTTCTTTAGAGAAAAGAGGGAGTATTGCTGCGATTGGTATTTCAGGGACCGCATGCGGTTGTTGGCTTCTTGGGCCTGATAAGCTTCCTGTCAGAGATGCAATTTTATGGAATGATGGGCGTTCTGCTGACATTATCGGTAATTGGCAGCAATTAGGGGTGATAGATGAAATATTTCAAATAAGCGGCAATACAATATTTCCCGGTTATCCAATCGCTGTCTTTAGATGGTTAAAGGAAAACGAACCTGAAAGTCTAAGGAATGCAAAATATAATATTTTTTGCAAAGATTGGATTCGATACCAGTTGACCGGGGAAATTGCTGTTGACCATTCAGATATGGGATATTTTCCTTATGACATTAGCAACAAACAAATATCCAAACAAATTCTTCAGATCTGTAATATTGCGGAATTTGAAAGGCTAATTCCTACAATCATCGAACCAGATTCCATTGCGGGCTATTTAAAAGCTGATCTATCTCACAGTCTACACCTGCAAGATAATATTCCAATAATTGCAGGGCTTGTAGATGTGGCTGCCACAACACTTGGAGGAGGCGCGTATGCAAATGGCCAAGCATGTTCCATCGTGGGTACCAGTTTTCTAAATACCCTTGTTTGCAAATCCCCATCCTTTACACCTTTTGGAATAGGCGTGCAAACATCCACCATTAATAACTCTTATATACGTTCAATGGTTAATACATCAGGTACTATAAATTTGCAATGGTTTCTTAACACATTTTGTGAAGAAGAACAGAAACATTTGTTAAATGAAGAGAACTCGATTTATGATTGGGCGGAAGAGATCATATCGGAAATACCGATCGGATCAAATGGAGTGATATATCACCCATATATTAATACAGCAGGGGTAATTTCCCCATTTGTCAATCCAACTGCTAGAGCTCAATTCTTTGGAGTTAGTACTGATCATAAAAAGGCTCATTTCTTGAGAGCTGTTTATGAGGGTACGGCTTTATCAATGCTGGATTGTTATAAACATATTCCAGAAAATACCAATCAAGTATTTTTGTCTGGCGGTGGTACACGCAGTGACTTATGGTGCCAGATGTTTGCGGATTGCACAGGGAAAGAGATTATTGTTACTTCCGGTAGTGAGTTAGGTGCAAGAGGTGTTGCATTACTGGCTGGGCGCGCACTAGGTTTATATCAAGATATTGAGCACGCTGCAATGGAAATATTTAAAATAAACAAAAGATTTAAACCTGTGCATGAAAACCATCAAAAATATTTAAAACTTTACCAGTTATATAAAAATATCTATACCCATGTATCAGAAGATTGGTGGCAACGCCACAATATGATGAAAGAGCTCTAAACAAAATCATGATAAATCTCAAACAGTTTAACATATTGGTTACTCCAAAATCATATGGAGCCAATAATATTGCATTAAAAACAGATTTGGAGAATTATGTTTGCGAGGTTACTTATAACCAACTTGGTAGACCCTATAGTGAAAGTGATCTAATCAAGGTCATCCCATATGTTGATGGATATATAGCTGGTTTAGATGAAATTAACGAAAGAGTTATTAACGCAGCCACTCGTCTTAAGGTTATATCTCGTTATGGAGTAGGAATAGATCGAGTAGATATCGAAGCTGCCACCGCAAAAGGGATAATTGTCACCAACACACCTGGAACAAATTCTGCGTCCGTTGCCGAATTGACGGTTGGATTAATATTATCCATTCTTCGTAAAATTTGTGAGCTGAATAATCTTACAAAATCAGGCAAGTGGGTGTTTATGAACACATCTAGCATAAAAAATAAGAATGTTGGATTGATTGGTCTCGGGGCTATTGGGAAAGAAACCGCCAAACGATTGCAAGCTTTTGATTGCAATATTCTTGCATATGATCCTTTTGTTAATGAAGCAGAATCCGTTGAAAGTAAAGTCGAAATGTGTTCTCTGGACACTTTAATTAGTAAATCAGATGTTATTTCCTTGCATATTCCATCTACACCTGCAACATATAAATTTATAAATCAATCATTTATTTCAAAAATGAAAAGAGGTGCGGTATTGATAAATACCGCTCGCGGTGAGTTGATGGATAATGATGCGATCGTACAAGCATTGGAATCCGGGCAACTTGGTGGATTAGCATTAGATGCCTATAACAGAGAACCACCAGACTTTAACGATCCAATATTTACTTTTAACCAAGTGATTGCCACTCCTCACACCGGAGCGCACACTGATGATGCAACAAATTCGATGGGTAGAATGGCACTTGAAAACTGTATGACTGCACTTCGAGGTGAACTACCCGATCATATTGTGAATCCTGAAGTTTTAAAAAAGGTAATGAAAGGAAATTAGAGAAATGAGCAAATATCGACGTTTAAGTGTACTGAATTCCATCATTGAGGTAGGTTTAATTCCGCTGTTTTATCATAAGGATGCGGATGTAGCCATCAGAATTATTGATGCGTGCTTGGAAGGTGGGGCGAAATGCATTGAATTTACAAATAGAGGCGATGGAGCTCACCGGGTTTTTGAGAAGATTATCGACCATTATGAGACCAACACGGATCTAATCCTTGGGTGTGGCTCAATTGTCGATTCAGCTACTGCATCCCTTTTTATACAAATTGGCGCTAATTTTATCGTAGGTCCTACTTTAAATGAGGAGATTGCTTATACCTGTAATCTAAGAAAAATTGCTTATATACCTGGATGCGGCAGTGTAAATGAGGTCGCACAAGCTGAAAGATTAGGTGTTGAAATTTGTAAGTATTTCCCTGGAACAGTTGGCGGCCCAACTTTTGTCAAGAATATTCTTGGCCCAATGCCATGGTCACGTATTTTACCTACGGGTGGTGTAACCTTAGAAGAAAAGAATATATCCGAGTGGTTCAAAGCTGGTGTTACTGCAGTTGGGATAGGGAGCAATCTAATCACAAAAGACGCACTTAAACAACAAGATTACAAGACAATCACAAAAAATGTTAAACAAGCATTAGATTGGATTAGCTCAGCTCGCTAGAAAATAAATCATCTGTTGGTTTTGATTACTTATCGATAATACTTAAACATGAGTGAAAAATGGTTGGTAAAGGTTCTGTTTCAAGCAAATTGAAATCTGAAGAAGTGATAGACCTCGTGATCAGTGGATTAGCGCCCATATTTAAGGAAAGCAAGAGTGCGTTATTAATCATACCTGATTCCACAAGAACGCTTCCGCTTCCACTCATTTTTCCGGTCATTAACCAATTGGCAATTCAGCAAAAATGCACCATCGATTATCTGATAGCGCTCGGGACACATCCTCCACTGTCGATCAATGAAATCCAACAATTGTTAGGAATACCAGATTATGGAGATTTCCAAAGAAAGGGTGGTCCAAGAATTTTCAATCATGATTGGCAAAATAAAACCAGTCTTGGTTGTATTGGAAAAATTACCTCTGACGAAGTCTCAGAAATTACCGAAGGACTTTTACAAATCGAGATTCCTGTCACGATAAATAAATTGGTAGACGCATATGAGCAAATTGTTATATGCGGGCCTGTATTCCCGCACGAAGTTGCGGGCTTTTCAGGTGGAGAGAAATATTTTTTTCCTGGTATCGCCGGTGAAGAAATCATCAATATAACCCATTGGGTAGGTGCATTATCAACAAGTATGGATACCATTGGAAAAATTGACACACCAGTTCGAAAAATTTTACATAGAGCATCCTTATTTATAAAAAAACCAATAACGAATATGGCTTTCTGTATAAAAAAGAAGGAAGTATTCGGACTATACATTGGTGGAATGAAGGAGACCTGGAATGAAGCTGCCATGTTTTCATCACAGCTAAATATTGTTTACGTCTCCAAAATGTATCAAAGCGTTTTATCCCAGCCATTAGATCTCTATAATGAACTGTGGACTGCTGCAAAAGCGATGTATAAACTAGAACCGATTGTGTCTGATGGAGGTGAATTGATCATTTACGCTCCATATCTAAATGAAATAAGTCTAACTCATGGTAATACCATTGAAAAAGTTGGTTATCATGTTCGAGATTATTTTACAAAACAATGGGATATCTATTGTAATTTTCCATGGGCAGTATTAGCACATTCTACTCACTTGAAAGGAAAAGGTGTGTACGAAAACGGTGTTGAAGTGCCAAGAATCCAAGTCAAGCTAGCTACAGGAATTCCTAAAGAATTATGTCAAAAAATAAACCTTGATTATATTGATCCAAATTCAATATCCTTATCTGATTGGAAAAACAATCATGACAGATTGATTGTTAAAAATGCAGGTGAAATTCTCTATAGAACCCAATGATCCAACATTTCACATTTTTTCTATTGGGGACTGAATGTATTATGGCTGATATTGAATTTTTTTTGAAGTCGAATTGCATGAATTTTCTTGGGTTTGTGAGACTATTCTATATGGTATTGATACTCTTTCCGTTCAAAAGAAATAGGATGGCCATACACAAGATAAAGAGGCAAAAAAATCTACATAGAACCAATTTCTTTGCGAAATGGATTAGGGATCATTATGTAATTCCATCAACATTGTGAAGTATCCAGCACTTCCAAAAGAATCTTGGAACCCGAATTCTAAATTAAACAGCATTTCCACAATTTCATCTCATCATTGGAGGGATAAAAATGAAACCAAAAGAAAGATTTTTAACCGCCCTGCATTGTCAACAACCTGATCGCGTTCCGATTTGGGATTTTATAAATAACCCAGCTTTATATAAAGATGTTATTAATAAGGAGATCATCTTTATTAATGGAAGAGATGCTGTCAGCTTATATCGTGAGATTGGATTAGATGGCGCTTTTATTCCTACTGGCGGTTATAACTCGCTGATTGATTCCCATTGGGATTGGTCAAACGACCATCTTTTTAGAGACGAATGGGGCACACTATATTCGTTTGAGCAAAGTTCCTGGCCTTGTGCTTTTCCAATTGAATTTCCGGTTCACACTGCAGAGGATTGGGAAAAATTAAAGAAACCTAATCCATTCGAGGAATGGAGATTTGAAAGTGCACGTGCAGCAGTGAAAGAAAATCAAAAAAAGCCAAATGAAGAGATCGCAATTGTTGGAGGTATTCGAGGACCTTTTTCAACAGCAAGTATGATATTAGGTATGACCCAAATGTCGTACCTGGTCTATGATAATCCAAGCCTGTTATTAGAAATTCTAAATGAAACAAGTATATTTTGGACAGCCATCGGTACAGAATTGATAAAAACTGGTATAGACGCGATCGTCATTGTAGATGATATGGGAGCAAATAATTCTACATTGATTTCTCCAAAACACCTTCGTAAAATGGTTTTACCTTTATTGAGAAATGAAGTACAAGCATTAATCAAATCAGGCATACCGGTTTTTCTTCACAGCTGCGGAAATATAACATCTATTCTATCGGATGTGGTTGAAATGGGGGTATACGGCCTTAACAATATTCAACAATCTGCGGGTATGAATATAAATGAAATTAAAAAAGTCTATGGAAAGCAACTTTGCCTGATTGGTAATGTAAATTCGAGTGATGTTATGGCTTTCGGAAATCCAGAGAACGTAGAGAAGGCTGTTCAAGAATGCATAGAAGTAGCGTCTCCGGGGGGTGGACACATCTTAGCAACAGACCATTCTTTTCACAAAGGCATACCTATTGAAAATGTATATGCTTTTATTGAAGCAGGAAGAAAGTACGGAATTTATTGATATTGGTAATTTTTTACCAATTGATAATCGTTCTGTTTATACCTTCACTCTAATACTACAAAGATCAAACAAAGGAATATTTTGATAAAACCAATAAATCCGATCGTTAAGAAAATGCCTCGCTCAGGGATTCGATTAATCCTTGACGAAGCTAATAAATATGATGACGTGTTGCATCTAGAAATTGGGCAACCACATTTTTCAACTCCATTACATATAATTAATGCTGCCCATAAGGCAGCGCTTGATGGTTATACAGCTTATACCCCCAATGCAGGGTTTTATATCTCTAAGAGAAACCTTTGCAGAAAGTCTTGAGCGTGACCACAACATTACAATTTCACCCGATCAAGTAGTTGTATCTGTAGGCGCGATGGGGGCATTATTTAATACTTTTAGCGCTCTTATTGCTAAAGATGATGAAGTATTGATACCTGATCCAGGATATCCGAATTATATAATGGCGTTAAATTTGCTACATTCCAAACCTGTCCCTTATCCCCTCGGAGTTAATCAAAACGGTTTCTATATCGATACTGACATTATCAAATCGTTAATTACAGAAAAAACTAAGGCTATTGTGATCAATTCCCCATCAAATCCTACCGGCTTAATAGCAAATGAAGAATCTGTTTTACAGATAATTGAAATAGCATCGCAGGCAGGAATTTACATCATATCTGACGAGTCTTATGATCACATCATATTTGATCAACCACATATCAGCCCTCTATCCTATGATCTGAATGGACAAATAATTTCTATCTATAGCTGCTCGAAAACTTACGCCATGACTGGATGGAGAGTCGGTTTTGCAGTTGCTCCTTCAAATATTATTCAATTGATCTCAAAATTACAGGAAGCAACAGTGTCATGTGCATCCAGTGTCTCACAAAAAGCAGCGGAAGCTGCTTTAAAAGGGCCCCAAAATTGTGTTGAGGAGATGAGAATTGCATATCAGAAGAATCGGGATATTGCTATTAATATGTGCGAACAGATGTCCCTTCAATACACCAAACCAAATGGTGCATTCTATTTAATGATCTCTTTACCATCATCGGCATGTCATGATTCTATGCAATTCTCCCTTAATCTTTTAAGAATGATGAAACTTGCAGTTGCCCCTGGGATCACATTTGGCAGAAAAGGAGAAGGATATATTCGTCTTGCTTTATGCGTCAACGAAAAAACAATAATTGAAGGGTTAAATCGGATATCATCTTTTTATAAAAATGGAATAGGTACTCAGTATCCACAAGTAGATTAATATGAAAATATTTATACTAAAGGGAAATATAAAATGAAAAGAATAGTCACTTTTGGTGAAATTTTACTCCGTTTAAAATCTCCTGGTTTTGAACGTCTTTTTCAATCCTCCATCTTAGAAGCTCAATTTGGGGGAGCTGAAGCAAATGTGGCAGTATCTTTAGCCCAATTTGGTATGGACGCTGCATTTGTCACTGTATTACCAAAGAATGACATATCTTCCGCATGTATTATGGAATTGCGAAAATTTGGAGTAGATACTTCATTAATAAAATTTGGCGAAGGTAGAATGGGGATTTATTTTCTTGAAACTGGCGCCAATCAAAGACCATCAAGAGTAGTTTATGATCGCTCTGGATCATCAATCGCTTTAGCTATGCCTGAAACATTAGACTGGGATGCAATCATAGGAGATGCAGACTGGTTCCATATTAGTGGAATAACTCCAGCCTTAAGCAATTCTGCTGCGGCTCTTTCATTACTAGCTGTGCAAAAAGCAAAAGAAAAAGGAATAAATATTTCATGTGATTTAAACTATCGCGCAAAACTTTGGAATTATGGAAAAACGGCTCAAGAGGTTATGAGAGAAATTATTCAATATGCGGACGTTTGCATCGCAAATGAAGAAGATATCCAAAAAGCCTTAGGAATTAGTTTGGAAAATCCCACCGAATCCGGATTGGATGTTTCAGTCCAATACAAGGACTTATCAGAAAAAATCATAAAGATATTTCCTAATATCAGGTTAGTTGCCATTTCATTGCGAGAAAGTAAAACGGCTAATCGAAATAATTGGTCAGCTTGCTTGCATGATATGAACAATTTCTATGTTTCAAAAAAATTCGCGATCGATGATATTGTTGACCGAGTAGGCAGTGGTGATAGTTTTGCCGCCGGATTAATTTACGGCTTAAATCATTATGAAAATAAAAAAGATGCCCTTGAATTCGCAGTAACAGTAAGTTGTTTTAAGCATTCAATACCAGGTGATTTCAACAGGGTTAACGTATCTGAAGTTGAATCTCTCATGACAGGCAACATATCTGGCCGTGTGCAAAGGTAAAATCACGGGCGATTATGTACAGTTCTCTCAGATTCCCCATATTTATTTTTTTATAATAATGAACTTCCCCAGGGAAAGTGTAGTGCACCCCATTTATTGGACAAAGATTATGTAGAAACAACGGACTGAGTTCTGAATTCCACTGGACTCAGTCCCTTTAGTTTAACCTTAATCCTGCGATTGTTATAGTAATCAATGTAATCGGACAACTCCTTAGAGAAATACTCAATCGAAGAAAACTTCTGGTTATGAAAGAATTCTGATTTGAGAATACCGAAGAAATTCTCAATCACACTGTTATCGTAGCAATTCCCCTTCCTAGACATGCTCTGCCGAATGCCTTTATCTTTGAGCATCTTCTGGTAGCCTCTCATTTGATATTGCCAGCCCTGGTCCGAATGCAGGATCAGCTTGCTGTTGTCCGGGATTCTTCGAAAAGCTTCTTTGAGCATGTCTGTGACCTGGCGGAAGTTGGGGCTCCTGGACAATGAATAACTGATGATTTCTCCGTTGAAGAGATCCATAATCGGGGAAAGATAGCGCTTCTGTCCCAACAGCTTGAACTCGGTGATATCAGTAGCCCATTTCAGGTTGGGTTTTTCAGCTTTGAAGTCGCGTGCCAGGAGATTGGAAGCGACCTTGCCCACCTTTCCACGCCAGGACTTATATCTCTTTTCCCGCAGCTTACAGGTGAGATCCTCCTGTTTCATCAGCCGCATAACCACCTTGTGGTTGGTCTGGAATCCTCTCCGCCTCATTTCAAGCGTGACACGCCGATAACCATATCGGCCTTTATGCTCGTTACAGATGCTCCGGACCGCTTCACGCTCTTTGAGGTGTCTGGCAGGCTGATCGAGATGGTTGAGGTGATAATAATAGGTGCTTCTGGGGATACGCGCTATGCGCAGAAGCAATCCTAGCGGATATTTATGCCTTAGTTCAGAGATAACAACTACTCGGTCCCTTTTTCGCGCTTTTCCCGCTCTGCAACCAAGGCGTTCAATTTTTTTAGGTATTCATTCTCTGCTTCCAGATATTGGATTCTTTCCAGCAGTTCTTCCCTGGTCTTGGGCGGCTGGGACTTAGGTGCTTTAGGCCTTCTGCCTTTTTTCTTGTCTTCTAATCCCATGATGCCTTTCTCTTGGTATCTTTTTTCCCATTGACGGATAGCGGAATTACTTACTCCGAATTTTATTCCGGTTTCTTTTGCGGATAAGTGATTCTTCTGCTTGTATTTCAATACCTGGTACTTCTGCTCGGCAGTCCAATTATATGCATGTGTGTGAAACCCTTCTTCTCCATGCGCTCGATACTGCCTTACGCTTATCTTGAGTGCCCCTTCACCGATTTGGTACTGTTTGGCAGCTTCAACGATGCTCATGCCTGCCTCGACTGCCAACACGGCTTTCTTTCGCTGTTCTTCTCTATATTTGTCCATACGAAAACTGCACCCTTTCTGTTGGTTTTGGTGTCCAACTTTTGGGGTGCAGTTCAAAAGTAGACAGCCAGTTAAGGGAAAAATAAAATAAAAACCGGGAAACCTTTTGTCCAGTTCTGTGAAATCAAACACCATATTGAGACTATGTTGAGAATTGTATAATTACTCAACCATCTAGTGGGTTGGTATTACATTGAGGAAGAAAATAAATCTTAGAGTATATTGGGGTGGAAAAGACTATGAACAAAGTCACAAAGCTAATGGTCATGGGGATTATCCTGGCAGCCAGTGCCACGGCCTGTGTTAAAGCTCCGGTAGTAGAAGAGGCATCATTACCCAGTGCAGATGAAACATCAACTCCATCAATTGAGGAAACTCCGACTGAGATCTTGGATATGGAAACAGGACAATTGGAGGAGGCAGAGAAAACCGAAAGCAAAACAGTTGAGAGAATTAATGCTTTTTTAGCTGGTGAGGGTGAGTATTCTGATGCAGCTTTGGCAGAAAAAATATTTGTAAATGATTTTCCAGAAGCAAAAAAAGATTTGGGATTTATGTTTTATGCTCCTAATGAATCTGCTAGTGTTCAAGGGGTGAACTTGGGTGTATATAGTGATAGTGAAAAATTAATAGTCATGTTTGGAACCAAATCAGTAAGTGGACAAAGGATAGTTATTCCAATATATCAGGATTTAGCGGATTTTAAGTATATGAAAACTATGTTTTCTCAACTGAATAATAGGAATGATAGTTGGGTAGGTCATGATGAATCTAAAGATATATTGATTGACAATCCAGAGGATTTCATTGCTGAAATTCAGAAAAGATTAAATGAACCGTTTATGGTAACCCTAATTTTTAAAAATCAAAGTGGTTCAATGAATTGATTGGCGGATAGTAAAGGTTTAAGTGATTTGGAAAGGAGTAATTTAATAAAGAGGGTTAATAATGATACTTTGTTGGCCCCAGATTGGTTAGAAGTAGTGGCAAAAAACTATTCTGGTTGGGATACTGGTAATGAATTTAATGGAAATTACGAAGATCTCTCTTTTGCTGTTTACTCGTCTCCGATAAGTAAGTTGGAAATACCGCCAAAGGAAAAAATGACAAGTATTAACTCACTAACATTCAGATTGGAAGAATAGTTATTGTTTCATGTGAACTGGAAGGATTACCGCTATTTGATTCGGATTAAGATTTAATGGGGACAGTACAGAAGCTTAATTGTACAGATTATATAATAGTGGGAAAAGAAAAAAATTCGTCAGAGAATTTTGAGGTTGAAAAGTCTATGAACAAAATCACAAAGCTAATGGTCATGGGGATAATGCTGACCACCAGTGCCGCGGCATGCGCCAAAATTCCAGCATTCACAGCAGCAACAGAGACTTCCATGCCAACCGTGACTCCCCTACCATCACCTACCCCAGTACCAACAGAAACCGAGAATCCTTTTGAGGGATTAAGTGTCTGTAAAACTTGGCAAGAAGCAGAAAATTGTTCAATCACTGTGGCTGATTTTGAAAGGTTACCAGATTATGTAAAAGCTAACTTTACCTTTCCTTCAGATGCATTTGATGTAGATACCTTAGTATTTATGCCCAATAGTGAACGTACGAGTTATATTGCAATTTATGCGATATCTGCTGAAGAAAAGAAAGCAAGAAAGGAGGAGATAGATACTTTTCTGAAAAGTGAAGGGAAGAATAGTATTTTGGAATCCTCGTTGAGCCCAATAGGTAAACCTTATTTTTTTATGCTTAAAGAAAATCCACCGACGAATAATTATGATTGCTGGGTAGCGGTGTTTCCGGTGAATAACGCTGATGGGAGTGTCGGGACATATACAATTATTGTGCCTTCGTATACTTTTGCTGGTGATTATGAATCGGCGGAAGAGTGGACAAAGGCGAATTTGAAAAGAAAGTTTGAAAAATTGCCTTATTTACCTCCAGTATACAATATGGGTTGGATACCAGAATCGAATTATATGCCGGATAAACAAGGATCTTCTATTAAGGAAATATTTGAGGATACAAATGATCCAAACGGAAAAAGAATGGAGCTTTTTATAGAGTGGGAAAAAACAGGTATTATTCCAGAAGAATTGGAAAAACTACCTCTCTTTGGTTCAGATATGAATGCAGATGGAGGAGTGAAATTTTCTGATTGATTTTTAAGTACAGTTATGCTTGACTATTAATGTGAATCGATGGCTAATTTCGGCAATTGTGGTGCTGGTTTTTTTGTTAGGAATAGTGGTTTTTGGACTTTATCAGTATGGAGGTGGCCGGTATTATTTAGAAATAGCCGACTTAGTCAATCAAAAAACCGGGGAAGAAAAAACTAAATTAAAGAAAGAAGTGTTTGGGGATTCAGCCGAGAATAAATATGGGGGAATATTTGTAGGGGTAATAGGTGAAGGCTTTTGGGTTTGGGGGGATAAAGGTCTTAAATATTTCCATAGGCAAGATAATAAAACGGTTTTCTTTTGGTGCCGCGGCTTGTGCCAAAGTTCCAGCAGCAGTGCATATTCCAACTGGCACTCCCCTGCCATCGCTTACTCCAGCGCTAACGGCAACCGAAGATCCTTCTAAGTGATTAAGTGTATGCCGGACATGGTTGGGAATAAAAAACTGTTCAATAAAAATTGCTAATTTCGAGAGGTTGCCGAATTTTGTTAAAGCAAAATTTGCGGGTTTCGCAGAAGTCGCCTTTCCAATTTTGATATTATCTGGTGCAGTTTGGTGCAGATGGAGTACCAGATTATAGAATTATTGGACTTTATAGAAAAACAACCACCATATCTATCCGTATTATAGATAAATAACCGCCAGATATACTGTATAGACACTCCAGGTTAAGACTTCGAATCAGTAGGTTCAGAGTTCGAATCTCTGCGGGGGCGCTCTTCTATTAAATCAAATCAGTTTTAATCAAAACCGGGCATAAAAAGTAATGAATACTATGCACTAATTGGAGGGTCAATAACTAATGAATTTCGACATGAAACGTTTTGCATCTTGGATAGAACTTTCCACTTATTTTATTAGATTAAATAAGGGATTAGTCCCGATAATTAATTCGCTTGGTAGTAAAGATTGCGAACTTATTGAACAAGATTCGGAATCATTCAACTTAGTAATGGAGTTAGGGAATGATATTGGTGCAAATCACGAGTTAGACTCACTAATCACAGACTCATATCTATGGGTTTTAGGCATGTACGAGTTAGTAAGATCACTCCATCAGATTGCACGAGCAGGACACCCACTTCTTGATGAAGAAGCTTTAGGCATCTTAACAGAACTTAATGACGCATACAGACGTGTTCGAATCCCCCTCGCAAAACTTGAACCAGCTCGTGGCCACAAAGAAACAGATTGGTCTGAGGCACTTCCAATATTTCAACCAGGTGAAGGAATTGGCTGGCAACTTTCAGAAAAATTTTTTGTTACCAGGAGAAGCCTATCTGATAAGACAATACACGATCTTACAATGATTGGAAGAAAAATTTCAGATTCTCAATCAGCAACACTAATCTAATAAAGTAGATATGAACTTAATGTGAAGATCCAGAGATTTGTATTTAGAATGTAAAAAGCTACTTATGCTGACTTCGAATCCCCTAAAGGGGACAAGTGTCAGTAGGTTCAGAGTTCGAATCTCTGCGGGGGCGCTCTTTTTTCTCAGTCCTGCCCCCATAATACACACAAGTTATTGTGATAGTTAAGTTTTTGTGGGTTAAATCATTAGAGGTTTCTACTAATAAAAACGGGAGGATTATCAGATATCGATAATCCTCCTCAATAAATTATTGAGCTATTTTTCCTCGCTATCGATTATGCTTTTCCTTCTGATCCGCAGACTTTTACATAATGCCTGAGCGCATCTTTGAAACCTTCCTGCAGAAGTCGCCAAAAACCGAAAATGTTTTCTTCACCTTCCCCAATTGGATAAACCTTTTTCAGATTTTGAAGCGCAGAATACTTCATGTCCGTGGAAAGATTCACTTTATTAATTCCTGATCGGCATGCCCGAGCCAAGTTTTCATCACCTGTACCGGATCCGCCATGAAGAACCAAAGGGATATCAACCGATTTAACAATCTGCTCTAATAGATCGAACTGTAATTTTGGTTCACCTTTATAGAGTCCATGCGCAGTACCAATTGCCACGGCGAGCGCATCGATTTGCGTTTCTTCCACAAACTTTTTCGCCAATACCGGGTCTGTAAAGTTGGAAACACCATCCACAGCGTAGTTACTGCCAATTCCGACATGCCCAAGTTCAGCTTCCACAGATACTCCCACAGCGTGAGCCATACGAACAACTTCTTTGACCTGCGCGACGTTTTCCTCATAAGACAGCTTGGATCTGTCAACCATCACTGATGTGAAGCCAGCTCTGATGGCCATAACTGCGACTTCGAATGTCATCCCATGGTCGAGGTTGAACGCAACAGGCACAGTTGCCTGCCTCGCCAAATCAGTAACTATCCTTCCATAATCATACATATTAGGGTTTGCATGACTCACAGATCCAATAATCAACGGTGATCTTAACTCTTCCGCCACCTCTATATATGCCCTGACATTTAACTCGTTTTCCGCATTAGGAGCTGGGACTGCATACCCCCCTTTCTTTGCTTCTACTAATAAATCCTTCATTGGTAATAACATTGTTGTCTCCTTTTATTGTCAGATTGTTTATTAAAAAAGCCTTCTGGTGTCATAGTTCTAATTAGTTTATTGAGAACCAGTATAGTTTATTATGGGAAGGATAACTCCTAAAAACATTTTGGGGATTTTTATATTTTCTAAGTACTCCTTGCGTAAATCCCCTATTACCTGCCCTACCATTTGTGCTAATCTTTAGGGTTGTTGTACCATTTATTATCCTAGTATTTATCACAATTACTAACGCATAAAAACATGCTTTTAACGGTGCAAAGCGGTTGTTACCCGGTGGAAACAATGGACGCTATGGCACGCTGTGGACACAATGTCGACATGCAAAGATTATCGTGCAGGCTGACTTCGAATCCCCTAAAGAGGACAAGTGTCAGTAGGTCGCAGAGTTCCCCGGACTGGCTGCCGGGCATCCAAAAGGTGCAAGCGGGCGAATCTCAGTGGAGACGCCCTGCTCTACCGTCAAACTTTGTTTTGCTCTAACACGTGGATGATACGAAGTAAAGTCTCGTTCACCGGGGTTGGCACAGCGAGCTTTTTGCCAAGCTCCACGACTTTTCCACCGAAGATATCCACCTCGGTCTTCCGGCCCGCTTCGATATCCTGCAACATGGATGTTTTTCCCTGGGGTGACAAACCGTGCAGGAAAGGATACCAATTGTCGATATCGCGCTCAGTCAGATTAATGCCCTGTGCCGCAGCCAATGCAATGACCTCCCGCATCAAAGCTTCCATCAATTGTTGTGCGTTTGGATTCTTGTGAAAGATGCCGTAGGGCGCCCGCATCACAGCCGAGGCTTGATTCATGCCCACGTTAATCATGAACTTCCACCACATGATCCTGAGCATATCCTCAGGCGTTTCATATTGGATGCCCGCGCTCTCAAAAGCCTTTTGCACCCTGCGGACTTTTTCACTGAGCTCGGCGTTATTCAACTCGCCGAAATAGTGCTTTCCGGGGTTAGTGTAGCTCATGTGGTTGCCCTGGCGTAAGGCGTCGATACCTACTGAAATACCATATAACACCTTATCCATTCCATAGACTGACCCGATGCATTCCTCGCTTTCCAACCCGTTCATGAACGAGAGAAAAATGGTGTTATCACCAACCAGTTTATCCAACCCCTGCAGGGCTTCCTCAAGATGATACTGTTTCAACGCTATGATGATCAGGTCCATAGGTTCCTATGAATCCTCCGGTTGAATCACGGAAAATGGATAATGTTTTCCATTAATTACCAGCCCATCCCTTTGAAGTCTTTCAAGCCGAGCTCCCTTGGCAATTAAAACAGTTGAGAACTCAGGGGTATCGAAAAATCTACCTGCAAAATAAGATCCCAAAGCCCCTGCCCCAAGGATAGCTACACGTTTTATTTCTGTCATTGATGTTTCCTTCCACGATACGACTAGCTGAACAAATTGCGTAATATTTTAGCATCTATTCTTTCAGTTTTTCTGATTGGTAAATCTTAGCCGGATGCCTGTTTTCATGAAACCCGATAATTTCTCACCTATTTAAGCCTGAACTTCCGCATTTCTTCCTATCGCTGTACAATTACAAAGAATTGGCCATTTGCTCATATCGGAGGGAGATCCCATGACGCAATATGAATACAAAGTACTCAAAATCCCGCACATTCAGCAAACTTACTATTGCAGCTTCATGGCCGGATTTGGCTGGCAGGTGCAAAACATCCAGGAAAGCGTGGACCATGTGGTCAATCGTTCCTTGGGTTTTTCCAACACCACCAATTATGGCTCCATGAATGCCAAAACCTATTTTCACCCGTATACAAATAGCGCCAGCACCTATGGATATTCCCGCAACCATGGTTGGGGCAGCCAAATGAATATGGCAGTCACGGATGTGCAAAGTAGTCTGACCATCACCTTCTTCCGCGACGCGAACATCCCCTATAAATACGAGTTACAGCAGGTGGAAAACAGATTCATATCCGCCACCCCCGCTTATTTGAAACGCTGCGCGAAAGAAGACAAAAAGAATGAGGCCAATTGGCCGGAACGTAAAGCAGTACAAGCCTGTTACGAAGAAGGCAACGCATTATTGGCACGCGGCAAGCAGCAGTCAAATCCTCAGATCGCTGCGAATCAAGCCCAGGTGACCCAATCTATTGAGGCAGATGTCCAGGCACCTGCCGGCATCCCGGCTGAACCGCCTGTGGTCACCCTGCGCGAAATGGAGATCACCCACAACGTCTTCCAATCCAACGAAGCCGGTATGCAAATCCGCATGAATTTCAACATTACCAACCGCAAAGGCATTCAATGCCGTACGGCTGCCTATTTCTACGATGAAAACAATCAGCCACTGCAGGACGTCAACCAACGCTTCCACAGCGCCAATAATAAAGTCTCGGTCGGCTCCACCTTCAAACCGGGTTTCGACAATACCTACTACAACGACTACATCCTGTTCATGCCGTACAGTGAGCTGGACCAGAAGGATGGGGAATACAAGCTCAACCTGACTGTTCACATTTACGACGAGGTGACCAGGTCTTTTCTGGCAGCCTGGCCCAAAACGCCTTTCCGTTACATCCAGAATGGGCAGCAGAAACGGGGAGAAGCGCTCCAACAAACTGCCGCAACATCAACTGCCGACGCAGCCACCAGCGCCCCAAGTAAACCAGCTTCCAAAGCAGCGCGTAAAACTATCCAAACCGCCCCACCTAAGCAGGCAGTTCCACCCCAGCGGCCCGGCTTTGCAGAGTATTCGGCCACCTTCTGTAAAAATCACGGTTGGGACGAGCTGACCGAGGATCGCAAAGTATATTTACAGGGGCTGGAAATCGCTTACGCGGGCAAGTACAAAGAAGCACGCAAGTATTATAAAAAAGCGCTCAGCATGAATCCGAAGGAATCCCGTTATTGGATCGATGCAGTGCAGGAGTATTTCGAAAAAGCCCAATTCGATGAAGCCCTCGCCTTCCTGCAGAAAGGGTTGAAGCAATTGCCGGATGACCTTGGGCTGCTTTACCAGCTTGGCCACGCCTATAATATGAAATCAGACTGGCAAAATACTGAGCGGATCATTCAGCAGGTCGGCGCAAACTCGGATCGACAAGCTCAATATAATTTTCATTTATTGACGGGGGAATATTACAGGCAGCGCAAAGAATATCAGAAGGCGATCCAAAGTTACGATCAGGCGGACAAACTGCTGGATGCGCAAATGGATTTCCTCAAAGGCATAAATCAGCAGTACTGCCGCGAACTGATGAAACAGAAAAAATAAACGAAGTGCATAACGCCATTACAGGTTTCCACTAACGCTGTCCGGCATTCAAGAAGCTCGTATGGCAGGCTTCAGCATGCTAATTGCTCATATTAGAGTCACACATTCAAGCAGCTTTTGGTTTGTTGATCCAACTCCACAGACCTTATTGCTTTATACTTAATCCGGAAACATTTAGGAGACAAACATGGATATCATTGATTACATCCGGCGGCAAATGGCCGGGATGCGCCGTTCCATCAACGGCAACATGCAAAACATGACCGGCGAACTGTTCAATTACCCTTCCCCCGGAACCGCCAACACCATCAGTGCGACCTATGTGCATCTAATCTTTTCGGAAGACCATTTCATCCAGGAAATCCTGCAGGGCAAACCCAGTATCTGGGAGACCGGAAAGTGGAGCGAGAAAGTAGGCATCCCCAAACCGCCGGATTTTGGCGAAGACTGGAGCGCGTTCAAGCACCAGCAGCTGTCCATCCAACCGCAAGTGGATTACGCGTCAGCCGTGTGGGTCGCCACGGATGCTTATCTGGATACTTTGACCGCCGAGGATCTCGATCGCAAAGTGAAATTTGCCGGCGGTGAGCGCACGGTAGCAGATATGCTTTTGCTGGACACTTCGCAGGCATTAGGACACAATGGCGAGATCGCCGCGCTGAAGGGCATTCAGGGCGCTAAAGGATTACCGGTTTAGGTCAGGATCTCTCGCCAGAATAACTATACGAAATTAAATCGTCGTCTCAATATGGGACGACGATTTATGATCCCTCTCTTTGTTCTCCGGTAACATTATAAGAATACCCCCCCCACTCGCCTGGGCATCTTCAACGGGTTCTACACTACGAACAACATTTTCCCTGAAAATTGGAATCAATACAATCCAGCCCTCGCTGGATATACTCATCCCAGAAGTCCCAGTCATGTTCGCCCGGGCCTTCTTCGTAACAAAAGTCCACTCCGTGTTTTTCCAAATGATCTCTGAATTTTCTGTTCATATCCAACAGGAAATCATCTGTCCCGCAGGCAAAATAAATTTTGGGGATTGGTGTCTTTGACACGGCAAGTTTGTCAATCAGCGCGAAAAGGTCATTATCGCTGCCCTGCAATTGATCCAGTCCGCCAAAATGGGCATCGGCGTTGAAATCGGGGTGAATTGGGTTCTTAAGCGCGGAAACGACGTCTACCACACCGGAAAGGCTGATTACCGCGGAGAACATTTCCGGCTTGCGCAGGGCAAATTTCAGAGCGCCGTATCCTCCCATGGATAAACCAGCCACGTAATTATCCTCACGCCGGCGGGATAAAGGCAGCAGCGAGTGGATAAAGCTGGGCAGCTCTTCGCTGATATACGTCCAAAAGGCGGGTCCATGCATCCGATCAGCGTAGAAACTATTTTGCGCATCCGGTAAAACGACAGCCAGATTGCGCTGGTTGGCGTAATGTCGAATACGCGAATTCAACAACCAACTGTTGGATCCATCGGTCGCGCCATGCAGCAGGTAAAGCGTCCGGTATTTCTCCGTGATCTCAAATTTTACTGCCGATAGATCGTCCTGATGAATATCCGGAAAATTCTCAGGCAGCAGCACTTTGATGGTTGTGGGAAATAATAAAGTCTTTGATCGGAGGCTGCATTCGATTATTGTCATCGCCTTTCCTTTCCCAATAAACTGACCCGTTATAGACCCAGCATAAATAGAAAACTGAGATCGGCAAAGCCAGGTATCACTTCATGACTGTAATCGGGGAAAATCTGCATCGATTTTGGAGACCTGATCTTATTATAAACAGCAAATTGCGAGGAAGGCGGACAGGTGGTGTCCATCAACCCTATGCCCCATTGCACTTCAGCTTCAATACGGTCGGCCAGGTTTTGGATGTCGACATAACCCAGTTTTTCAAATATCGCCTGCTCCAGCTTATGCGCCGGGTCAAAGGACCGGAAATATTCGCGGAGTTCCACATAAGCCTCCCTGCCCTGATCCATATCCCAAACCCGCTTGTAGTCACTTAAGAAAGGATAAAGCGGGACAGCCCGCTTGATTCGAGGTTCCAAGGCAGCACAAGCCACCGTCAAGGCTCCGCCCTGGCTCCCACCCAATGCGCCCACGCGTTCCGCGTTTACGTCCGGCATGCCCATGACAATTCCGGCCAGTTGGGCTGCGTCCAGGAATACCTGGCGGAACAAGAGATTTTCCGGCTTCCCATTCAACGCATCCTGCAATCCGCGGATGATGTGGCCGTGCAGCGTATTCCCGGAAACTCCGCCCGTGTCCTCCGAAGAGCCACCCTGCCCGCGGCAATCCATGGCCGCCACCGTGAATCCCTGAGCAGCGTAGCCGAGTTTATCGGTCCAATCACCCGCATTGCCGGTATAACCATGGAACATCAACACTGCCGGGTGCGGGTTCCTGCCGTTCTTCGGCTGGATCAACTTCGCATGAATACGCGCCCCGCGCACGCCGGTGAAATACATGTCGTAACAGTCGCAAAATGATGTCTTGAAATCCGCCGGCCGCAGCTCAACTTGCGGGTCGACCTGCCGCATTTCTTCCAATCCTTGCCGCCAGTATTCATTGAAATCATCCGGCCGGGGGCTGCTCCCCATATAATCGACTAATTGCTCAAAGGGAAAATCAAAAGTTAAGGGCATCAGGAATCTCCTAATTTAGCTGACTCTAAATTACTTACCGGTCTCATAAATGGAAGATGTGGTCAACCGTTGATTGAACATACAGGCATCATCACAAATGTATGGTTCTTATCGCTTGTGTTCCCGTTTCATTATACGTAACAGTTGCCGAAAGCGGCTCGAGCTTCACTACCAGTTCTATAAAAGTTTCTCCTTTTTTCCAGGAAAGAACCAGGTCTTTATCATCACTAGAACCTACCTCAAACACACCGTTGAATGCCGGGTGCGTGTTTCGCAATTGAATCAGGTTCATTAACTTTTTAACAACATCTTTTTCAATGGCTTGCTCGATCTCTTCCAGCGTGAAGTTATGGCGGTTAATCTCACGCCCCTCACCGGTTTTCTTTATCGATTCAAGGTCATTCTCTCCGGCCAGCAAACCGACGTAATATACCTGCGGAATGCCCGGCGTAAAAAATTGAATCGCGCGAGCCGCCAGGTAAGCGGTGTCGTTACAGTCCAAAATTGAGTAATACGAGCAGCGGATCTGATGAATATTAAAGCCATCCTCATCCTGGTATTTTGGCGAAATGACATAGCTTAAATTGGCCCCGCGGCTCTGGCAAACGTCTACTACTTTTTGCGCATCTTCATGAGTATACAGCCCATTCAAATCCGGTTTGAGCGGCACCCCATCGTGGCAGTCCAGCATGGTGAATTGATTATGGGGACGTTCCCGTAAATACTTCTTTAGCCTGCCAAATGTCCCGTTAATGAACGCATCTAAAATAGAATACGGCAGAATGAAGTCGTAAATCCAATAGCCCTTTTGCGCCAATCTGAATTGCGTTTCATATTCCGAATGAATTTCAGGCAGTAAGTCGATATTCATAGAATGCGCCAGATCAGAAATCCAGTCCAGGAATTCATAGATTTCGGGTTCCACAAAGAAGCAAGTACTGCCCCGTTTTTTGATAACATATCCAACCGCGTCAAGCCGTACCATCTGCACATTGTTTTTGCTGAAGTTCAACATGAATTTCTCCAGCAAATCTCGTGTGATGGGCGAATGGATATCCAGATCGATTTGTTCGGAGGGAGTTGTCTTCCCAAAACTGGTCCACACGCTTTCTACCTCTCCTGTCTGTCGAATGGTGAATTTGGAGAAAGGTTCTGCCCTGCGCAGGAAGATTTGATCCAGGTCGGCCTGCACGGGAATTCCATCAGGCCAGATTTTATCCAGGGTGATGAAAAGGTCGGCGTATTTCGACTTACGTCCTGTCTCAAGAAAATCTTGAAAGAAAGCGGATTTAGCCGAAATGTGGTTCACCATTAAATCCAATAAGACGGGCGATTTTTCACCGATGCGCTTGATATCCTCCCAGGTGCCAAATTTCGGTTCAATTTCGGCATAGGTCAGCGGGGCAAAACCTCGATCGCCCGAGGAAGGAAAAGGCGGAAGGATGTGGATACCTCCGCTAAACAATCCTTTGAAATAAGTATCCAGAACCAGATTCAGCTTGCGTAAATCCCCTCCCAGTGAGTCCGGATAGGTGATTAATTGAACCTGATTTTTAATACTCATTCATTCTCTCCGGTTCAACAATAGTCACCTCGAATTGATCGTTGATGATGAAATCTGCTAGATATCGGTGCCCTGCAATAATCTTATGCTCGGTAGCTAAAATCTTCTCAACGAAAGGATCACTGACCTCTTTCCCTCTGTTTCTTTTTTTTCGATCCTCCAAAGTAGCCAGCCAATTTCTGGTTATAAAAACCTTGCTGTCAATATTCCTTAATAAGGAAGTATACGTACCTTCGGCGATGACTACTTTTACATCCTTTAAATCCAGCGTCTGTGTCTCGATCGTGTTGGCATTGTAATCAACCAGCGGCTTTTCGACTATTAATTTCCCCTGTATGGCATCGATGATATTTTTCTCGAGCAAATCAAGGTTGACCTCGATATGCGGTCCCAGCCAATCCGGATCGGTATGCCTTTTTTCGCTGTTGGACTCAGGGGGCAAGAAGAAATAATCGTCCTGGCCCAGGATCACACTTTTTATTCCAAACTTTTTCAACTCGTTCGATATTGCCAGGCTGATCTCTGATTTACCGCTACCCGATTCCCCCCCCACAGTCATGGTATAGATCCTTGCTCTGTCTTTTATCACCTGAATAAGATGCGCAACAATTTCCCTCGCAGCCTCCTCATGATGCGCCTCTATATTAATAATGTCACCTTTCATAAATACCTCATATTTCGAAGATTTTCACATGCGGGTAATTTAATTTTTCAACACCTGAACACTGACTCATACCAGATTCCTCCAGTTAAGCAGCCCGCATGTAAACTCATTCATAAATAATAAATATAATTTCAACTCCTGGCTTACTAACCAAATCATCTCTGCGGTAGATGGTTCTCAGAGAGATTTTTCCAACCCAAAGCACGAATGATAAAAACTTTAAAAAGTGACCAGAACCTCCGTTTTCTGATCACTGCGATGAGTCGGCCGTCAACAAGCTTTATCATGCCATGACAGTTATTCGTTAAAGTTCCTTAGTACAAAATGCCTGGTTTCCCGGTGATATCCATGAATACAGCTCATCCTTTGATCGAGCCTTGCAGTAATGCCGTGATAATCTGGCGCTGGAACAGGACAAAGACCACCAGAGTAGGGACCAGGATTAATATGGTTCCGGCGCAAAGCAAGGGAACATTTGTAGCATAGTGGCCTTGAAAAGCACCCAATGCTCCGGCCATGGTTCTCTTTGACGGGTCCTCAACCAACACCAGTGCCAGGAGGAATTGGTTCCAGGTCCAGACAGACATAAGGATGCCCAGCGAAGAAATTGGCGCACGAGCTAACGGCAGATGAATTCGCCGGAATAAATCCCACGTGCTCGCACCGTCAATTCGAGCCGCTTCCGTAATCTCTGCCGGCATACTGATGAAATGAGCCCGCATCCAGAAGACAGCAAAAGGCATATATAAACCAATCAGGGGGAGCACAATGGCCAAACGGGTGTTATAGATACCCATCCAACGTTCCAGATAATAAAGGGGGACGATAATACCACCAAAAGGCAAGGTTAGCCCAAATACAAACAGCGGAAACAGGATTTTCGACCCGGGTATTCGCAAAAGTGCGATGGCAAAAGCCGCCATGGTCGATATTATCAACGCGATGGGTACTACCGCGATCACAATGTACAGACTGGAAGACAGGAGCGCGGTCATATTAGCCACTTTGAAAGCTTCCACGAAGTTACCCCACTGCGGCTCAGCCGGCCATTCAAAGCCCCTGGGCACTGTCCCTGAAGGATGCAAAGCTGTTAAAAAGATGCTGATAAATGGCAGAATGGTGAACAACATTAATGCCACCAAGAATGCGCGACCAGCAAAGAGTTCACCGCGGCCAATTTTCATTATTCTTCCTCCCGATTTAAGCGTTGGAGAGGCAAAACTACTAACAGCACCAGGATCATCAATAAAACCGCCAATGCGGATGCCAACCCAATGCGCTGTTCCGTAAACGCCAGAATATAAATTTTCACACCAGGGACAGCGGTAGAATTACCGGGACCTCCGGCCGTGGATACATAGACGATGTCAAAAGCCGACAATGCGTTGATAATAGTCACTGTCAAGCATACGCCGATTTCATATTTCAATAATGGGACAGTGATCGACAAAAATTCATTCAACCAATTGGCGCCATCAATTCTGGCAGATTCATACAACGATGGATCAATCTTGGTGATACCGGTTGAAAGCAACACGGTACAAAATCCCAGCAAAACCCACACGCCAATCATACCGACCGATGGCAAAGCCCAGGTAAAATCACCCAGCCAGGCGCGCGTCAAATTTTCCAAGCCAACCGCAGCTAGAATCTCATTAATCAGACCAGGGAGGGCAAGCAGCCAGCCCCAAATGATTCCTGCCGCAACCAAAGGAATTACTTGTGGAAGGAAAAGAACAGTCCTGACTACCGATCCAAAGCGGCCGCTCCCCACGCGTTGAATCACACTGGCAACGATCAATCCAAGACCAACCGGGATAATGCTGAAAAACAATACCAACTTGAACGCGTTGATAATTGTCGCAAACAAGTCCGGAACGCCAAAGACCGTTCGGTAATTCTTCAATCCTACCCAGGTCATCGGCGTAATACCATTCCATCTGAAAAAGGAATAATAAACACTGAGCACGAGGGGCACCAAGACGAAAATCGCGTACATTACTAAGGCGGGCGTTACAAAAAGCCCGCCTATGATTGTCTCCCGGCGGTCTTTCCCACCTAATGACAACCGCCGGGATACTTTGTTGGGTACGCGGACTTTGTCTGACGTTTTTTTCATCAGTGAACTTAATTTTGAAAATTCAGGCATCGTCACGCAACCGCTTTCTTTACTCTTCCAATTCCCGTAAATATTCAGCCTGGACTGCTTCGAGCAGACCGGCAGCATCTTGCTTGCCGCCGACCATCTTTTGCAGTTCAGGAGTCCAGCCCTGCGCAAAGATAGCGCTGGTCGCGTTGGCGATGAAATCCATCGCTGAGCCGGTTTTACCCAGCACAACACCGGCAGCAAGTGTTTCATTGGTTACCGAACCTTCGGCAACGGCAGGCATGACAGCATCGGCCGGTCCACCGGGGTTCGATCCGCCTACCGCGACATCAATCTCGCGGGCAGTCTGGTTCGAAGCAACCCAGTTCAGGAAGAATGCCGCGCAGTCTGCATTTTTAGCATTGGCTGCGATACCGTAGGTCAGCGGAGCGGACATTGCCGCAGGACCGCCACCGGCCTCGGCAGGAGGCATCAAGAAGAAACCAACGTTGCCGGGCATATCGGTATCATAAGAAGCATTCTGCCAGTCGCCATTGAACATGAAGACGCCCTCGCCTTGACCAAAGCGGGCGTTGGCATCGGTGTACTCAATCGCATTGATATCGGTCGGGAAATAGCCGTTGTCAATCCAGTCCTGCAGATGTTGGGCAGCTACCAGGTTCGACTCTGTATCAATTGTCGCGCCCTCTTTCTGATAGATCCACTCACTAATAGGTTGAGCAGGACCTACTGAAGCCATTAACGCTTGCAGCGGGAAGGCCAGACCCATACCGCTTTTCGCGCTGCCCCACTGCATGATGGGCAGCAAACCGGCAGCTTTGGCACTGGCAAGCAAATCTTCCAACTCGGCCAGCGTCGCGGGTGCTTCGGTCATGCCAATCTGGGCAGCCAGTTCTTTGTTGTAGAAAATACCCGTCAGGCTGTAGTTGAGGCCCATCGCATACAACGAACCGGAGCCGCGGGTTCCGTCTTCACCCACGCGGTTTTGGTCCAATTGCGGTACAGGCCATTCATCCCAACCGAAAGCAGTGGCGTAATCGTCAAGATTCATGAGCAATCCCTGCTTGGCAAATGAAACCATGGTTGGCAGTCTGATGAGATCAGGCGCGTTATCTCCAGCGAGCAGACGCGGTGTTTCATTGATCAGGTTCGCAAACTGATCCTGTTTGATGTCCCAGGTCACATTCGGGTATTGTTTGGTGAACTCTTCAGCAAGTTTGAAGGGAAGGTCGAAACCCGTTTCAAAATAAGCGTTGAGAACAACCGGATCCGTCCCACAACTTGGGGTTTCCGACACGGGGGCTGCTTCCTCGGCAGTCGTGTCGGTGGTTGTATCAGCCTCAGCGGCTGGAGCTTCTGCAGCTGGCGCCTCTGTGGTTGCCGGGGATGAAGCACATGCACTTACGACAATCCCACAGAGAACTAAAATGCTTAGCAGATGTAGAAATTTTTTGTTCATTTTTTCTCTCTCCTTAATTTTATTATTGGTTTTGGGGAACACTTCAGAACTTAAATACGACCATTGACACCTCCTATTAATGGATAAACGATCTGGTAAATGAAATACTCAAACTAACCTAGATTAGATAAATAGCTTGCATGAAAACACTTTCATTCAATATAGCATAAAAAATTGGTAAATGCAATATGATTTCTTTAAAAATCAGACGGTCAATCTTTCAATTACGGTCAAAGGAAGATAAACGTGTTGAACAGGCCTGGAAGAGTCTGCTATATGAGAAAGCAGGATTTCAATTGCCAACCGCCCCGACTCATCCAGATGCTGGCGTACAGTTGTCAGATCCTCAAAATCAGCCATATCGATATCGTCAAATCCAATTATGGCCAAGTCATCAGGGACTTTAATCCCTAATTGTCTGGTAGCCTTTAGTACCCCCAAAGCTTGTAAATCAGTGGCAGCGAATATGGCTGTGGGAGAATTGGGTAAATCAATTAGCTCCCTGGCAATTTGGCGGGCTTGTTCCTGGTTATAGGGAGCCAACCGGATAAAGCTTTCAGGCACCTCAATATTTGCCGATTTGAGCGCTCTGCGAAACCCTTTTAACCGAAAGCTTACGGGATGAATGGAATACTCCGGTAAGTCCGAATCGCCCAAAAATGCGATACGTCGATGCCCTTTTTTAATCAGGTATTCGGTTGCAATCCTGCCGCCCTCCACATCATCGATTTCAACACTGTTGATTAATGGATGTGGGTACTCGATCAAAGTTGTCGGTAAATGATAATCCAACAGCCTTTTCACATCATTATCATTGACAGGCAGAGACATGATGACCAACCCGTCAAGGTTTCCAGTCAAGGGCAAGGACGATAAATAACTTTGCAGCCGATTATTTGAGTCAACGGTGTAGATAACCAAATCAAAGTTTTCCTTTGATAAGGAATTAGCTATACCGCGCATTCTTTGAATGAAAGAGGGTGCTGTAAAGAATGGAGTGATGACACCGATTCTTCCCATAAAACGCAGCGCACGCGCACGCGCTTCCGCTTTGGGAACAAAACCCAACTGGTCAATAGCACTGTTCACCTTCTGGCGTGTTTCAGCATTGACCTTTTCAGGATTGTTGATCACACGAGAAATGGTTGAAATACTAAAACCGGATAACGCAGATACGTCAAATATAGTTGGCGCTTTTTTTCCATTCTTCATATTTTTTACTCATCTCTATTTTAATGAAAGCACTTTCATAATTGTATCATTATAACTTATGGGTCAATGAAAAGAGTATATTTTATTTCATTACTTATTTTGTCAACAGGAGAAAAGTAAGGCTATTTAATCATTCCGATTGCGCTTTTCTCTCTGATGTAACTTCCGGCAAGCACTTTTCGCAAGAAAGAACCGCACGGTATTTTTATTCCCATTCTTTTTCTCTTCGATGATAATATTCATAGAAATTCGCTTAATGTTTGCAAAGGAAGAGATTCAATGGAAAAGTTACCCATCATCATCGATTGTGACACCGGGACCGACGACGCAATTGCCATTATTGCGGCCCTCTACGCTCCCCAGTTCGACCTGCGGGCCATCACAACCGTGGCCGGCAACGTTGCCTTGAAATATACCAGTCAGAATACACTCGACCTGGTGCGCTACCTGGGCTTTGACACCAAAGTAGCTGTAGGCGCGCCCCAACCCATCAAGAGCGACATCATCCATTCGGGCGACGATACCCACGGCGACACCGGCATGGGCACGGTAGTGCTGCCAAAAGCAGAAGGCAGCTTCTACGAAAAGACAGCCATCGAGACCATCATCGAAGAAGCACGCGCCATGAAAGGCGCGCTGGTGCTGATCCCAATCGGTCCGATGACTAATATTGCTCTCGCTATCATGGCCTATCCGGAACTTAAAACGTTAATCAAAGAAATTGTCTTCATGGGCGGGGCTATGCGCGGCGGCAATATGACTTCGGTTGCCGAATTCAATGCCTGGGCCGACCCGGAAGCATTGAGTATTGTGCTAAACAGCGGTATTCCCTGTAAGATGATCGGGCTGGACGTCACAGAAAAGGCCATCATGAAACAGGAGGATGCGGATTATTACCGCGGCCTGGGTACCAGAGCCGGTCAGGTCGTGGCCGATCTGTTGGAGTTCATGTTTGTGCGTTTCAACGCAGGTAAAGAAGATGCATTGATGCACGATGGGTTGGCAGTCGCAATTGCTGCGGATCCGGATATCGTCGAAACCAAGCGATATTATGTCGACTGTGAGTGCGCTGGAACGTATACGCGCGGTCATACTTATGTGGCTTACAAAGATTTCTTTTTCAAAAAAGGTGAGAGGCCGGAACTGTGCGATGTCGCCCTGGACCTCGACCTCCCCCGCTTCAAGGATTTCCTGCGTAACTCAATTATTCATAGCGCTGAAACAACGCGATAAGATCGCCATAATTTTAGGACGAGGGAATTAGAAAAATACCCTCGTCCTACCCTGCTTAAAAATGACGTTTTCTCTATTTAGCTATTAATATCTCGCCCAATTGTGCTATTTTGGAACGAAGTAGCCCCTTTTCCCCTCTATTAATGTGGTTATCTTCCTTTAAAAGCAATATTCACAGGCAATATTGGAAATATGATATCAGCTTGCGCTTTTCGAAACAAAACTTTGTACCATCTCAAAATTGAATATTTTCCAGAGCAAGAAGAGATGGTATCCTTCTTGCTCTGTTTCTGTATATAGAATATTTCTAGGAGCTCGGTGTTACGAGCGCCTTCACCTCAGACCAGGGACTTGGTCCATTTTCACCATTGGCTCTCACCCGCCAGTAATAAGTCTTACCTTTGCTCAAATTTTTGGTTGGGTTGTATTGCGTCTCCTGCACTGTCTTGCTGCTTGCACTTCTCATATTCGACCGCGTCGAAAGCTGAATGGTGTAGCTGCTGGCTCCCTCCACCGCTTCCCACTCAAACTGTGGCCGTAAACTTTCCGCTTGTACCCCATCCTCGGGCTGCACCAAATCCGGTGCCACCATTGCTTCGCGGAAGTAGTAGGCCGTGCTCCAACTGCTATATTGCCCTAACGTGTTGAAAGCTCTCACCCGCCAATAGTAGCGTGTATTTGTGCTCAACTCTTCCTCCAGTGTATACTCCGAATCGGTGTTTAAACCAACCACGTCCTTATCCACCACAACAACTGCGAAAGCCTCATCCATAGCCAACTGTACCTGGTAGTGATCAAATTCTGTATTTTTAGGTGCCACAGAATTACTCCAGTCTAATCGGGGCATAAGGTCCGTTACCAATGCTTTGTTTTTCGGTAAGCTCAATTTGGGCGTCGAGGGTGTATTGGGCGTCACCATGGTACGTATCTCAGACCACCCGCTGGGCCCATTCTCCCCTTCTGTCCTTACCCGCCAATACAGGGTCTTGTTCTTGCTCAAGTCTTTTTTCGGTACGTAGCTGCTGTCGGTCACCTTTGCATTGGTCGAGCTGCCCATGTTTATTCTGGATGAGATTTGGATGGTGTAGCCGCTGGCTCCTTCCACGTCCTCCCAGTCAAATTCGGGCCGCAGGTTATCCAGGTAGACCGCATTAATTGGGCTGACCAGTTCCGGTGCTTCAATGGCTTCACGGAAGTAGTAGGCCGTGCTCCAACTGCCGTATTGGCCTAAGGTATTGAAAGCTCTCACCCGCCAGTAATAACGCGTATTTGTATTGAGCACGCTCTCCAGCGTGTACTCGGAGTTTGTCTGTCCCGAAATCTCTTCATCCACAACAACAGCCGTGAAATCTTCATCTGTAGCTACTTGCACCTGATAGTGGTCAAAGAACGTGCCATTGGGAGCCACTGAATTGCTCCAATCCAATTTGGGCATCAGGTCGGTCACCAGCGCCCGGTTCTTCGGCAGGATCAACTTAGGCGTTGAGGGGGTGTTGGGGGTCACCATGGTGCGCACTTCAGACCATCCACTCGGCCCGTTCTCCCCTTCCGCCCTCACCCGCCAGTACAGGGTCTTGTTCTTGCTCAGGTCTTTTGTCGGTACATAGCTGCTGTCAGTCACTTTTCCGCTGGTCGGACTGCCCATGTTTATTCTGGATGAAATCTGGATGGTGTAGCCGCTGGCTCCCGCCACATCCTCCCAGTCAAACTCGGGACGCAGGTTATCCAGGTAGATTGCGTTAATTGGGCTGACCAGTTCCGGCGCTTCAATTGCTTCGCGGAAGTAGTATGCTGTGCTCCAACTGCTGTATTGGCCCAATGTGTTGAAAGCTCTCACCCGCCAGTAATAACGCGTATTCGGAGTAAGCGCGTTTTCTAATGTATATTCCGAATCGGTGTTTGAACCAACCACGTCTTTATCTACCACGACAGCCATGAAAGCCTCATCCGTGGCTATTTGGACTTGATAGTGATCAAATTCCACATCTCTGGGAACCGCAGAATTACTCCAATCCAATCTGGGCATCGCGTCGGTTACTAAAGACTTGTTCTTCGGCAGGCTCAGTTTGGGCGTCGTAGGTGTATTAGGAGTCACCAGGGCAAATATCTCGGACCAATCACTCGGCCCATTCTCTCCTTCGGCTCGTACCCGCCAGTATAGGGTCTTATTCTTGCTCAGATCCTTTGTCGGTATATAGCTGCTGTCAGTCACCTTCCCGCTGGTCGGGCTGCCCATGTTTATTCTGGATGAAATCTGGATGGTGTAGCCGTTGGCTCCTTCCACATCCTTCCAGTCAAACTCCGGCCGCAGGTTATCCAGGTAAGTTCCATTCACAGGCTGTAATAAGTCGGGCGGGAGCATTGCTTCACGGAAATATCTCACGCTTGCCCAATTACTGTATTGTCCAAATGTATTGAAGGTCCTTACACGCCAGTAGTAGCGTGTATTTGCACTCAGTTCTTCCTCCAGTGTGTATTCCGAGCCACCCTGATCCGCAATGTCTTTATCCACCACTAAATCAGCAAAATCGCTGTCAGTCGCTACCTGCACCTGGTAATGGTCGAAGACAGTTCCACTATAAATTCTTGAACTGCCCCAATCCATACGCGGGGTTAGGTCTGTTACCAACGATTTATTCGCCGGACTGACTAAACTCGGGGTTGAGGGTGCTCTGGTGGTCAACACCTCTGCAAGCACAGTCACATTTACTGTCCCAATGTTACTGTCCGCTTCGCCATCATTGGCCATGTACGTGAAGCTGTCCGCTCCACTATAATCCGTTTCCGGAAGATAGACTAATTTATCCAGCGAATAAGAAGCGGCCCCATATTCTGCTTGATCCGCAATGCTATAGGTCAATGAATCATTCTCTATATCCGTGCATTGTGGGTCAGTCGATCCCTGCGTATTCTGGTTGGTGCTTAAACTGGAATCCGCGCAAACCGGCGCGTCGTTGACCGCATTCACGGTCACGCTGACTTCAGCTGCTTCACTATCATCAAAGCCGTCATTAGCTGTGTAGGTAAAGCTGTCCGACCCATTGTAATTTTCGTCGGGTTCATACACCAGCTGACCTTCCACTATTCCAACAGTCCCATTAGCGGGTTGAGTTATGATATTGTAGGTTAGCGTGCTGCCTTCGAAGTCAGAGCAGTCTGGAATGGCTTGTCCCTGGGTATCTTCATCTGTGACAAGTTCGCTGGCGGCACAAACCGGCGGGTGATTTTCTTCATTGACTGTTACGGTCGCGTCAGCTGCGTTGCTATCCGCCTCTCCATCATTGGCTTTATAGGTGAAGCTGTCTGCACCAACATAATCCGTACCCGGCACATAGGTCAAAAGACCATCGACTACCGATCCTGTGCCATTGGCGGGTTCATCCGCAATACTGTATGTCAGCAAACTGCCTTCCACATCCACGCAGTCGGGTGCAATCTGGGCCTGTGTATTCTTGGATGTGATCATGGAGACTGCCGAGCAAACCGGCACGTCATTAACCGAGGCAATCGTAATTGCTACTGTGGCAACATTGCTGTCTACCGTGCCATCGTTTACTTTGAAAGTGAAGCTATCCGAACCATAGTAATTCTCGTCCGGTGTGTAGGTCAGATCCGGCACTGTGCCGCTTAAATCACCATGCTGCGGTTCGTCCACCACGGTGTAACCCAGAGTATCACCATCCGCGTCCGAACCCGTCAGCGTGATGGCTACGGCGATATCTTCATCCGTGCCCACTTCCTGCGCATCCGCCACCGGCGCGTCATTGACTTCGGTAATATCGATGGTTACAGCGGCAACGATGCTGTCCAAATCGCCATCATCTATCTTGAAGGTGAAGATGTCCGAACCGGAGTAATTCTCGTCTGGTGTATAGGTCAAATCGGGTGCGGTACCGCTCAGGTCGCCATGCTGCGGTTCGCTCATGACTGTATAGGTCAAGGTGCTGCTATCCACATCCGAACCTGTCAGCATGATCGCAATAGGTGTGTCTTCATCCGTCACCACCACCTGCGCATCCGCTACCGGCGCATCGTTTACTTCATTAACTGTGATTGTTACAGCAGCTGTATTGCTGTCTACTGTGCTGTCGTTTACTTTGAAAGTAAAGCTGTCCGAACCATTGTAGTTCTCGTCCGGGGTGTAGCTTAAATCCGGTGCCATACCGCTCAAGTCACCATGCTGCGGTTCATCCACGACCGTATAGCCCAGGGTATCACCATCCACGTCCGAACCCATCAGTATGACCGCTACGGCGTTATCTTCATCGGTCGCCACCACCTGCGCATCCGCCACCGGTACATCATTTACCGCGGCAATATCGATGGTTACAGTGGCAACATTGCTGTCCAAATCGCCATCATCTATCTTGAATGTAAAGACATCCGAACCATTGTAGTTCTCGTCCGGCGTGTAGGTCAAATCGGGCGCGGTACCGCTCAGGTCGCCATGCTGTGGTTCACTCATGACCGTATAGGTCAAGGCGCTGCTATCCACATCCGAACCTGTCAGCATGATCGCAATAGGTGTGTCTTCATCAGTCGCCACCACCTGCGCATCCGCTACCGGCGCATCGTTTACTTCATTAACTGTGATTGTTACAGCAGCTGTATTGCTGTCT